>SAMEA3663271__coassemble_45_pt1 | contig 147716 bp, 134 predicted proteins | sample SAMEA3663271__metabat2_low_PE_004 | metagenome-assembled genome bin SAMEA3663271 (sample SAMEA3663271) | pig gut metagenome | biome: pig gut; feature: pig-associated habitat; material: faeces | place: China | collected 2013
GCTGTGGAACGAAAGCAACTTTTTTTGCAAGCTCTTTGTAGCTGAATGAAGACAAGTCTTTTTGGTCTATTTTGATTTTTCCGCTTTGGAAAGCGAAGTTTCGCGTCAAACATTTGAGCAAAGTGGTTTTCCCCGAGCCGTTATTGCCAATCAGGGCGGCAAATTCACCCTTTGAGAGGCAGAATGATACGTCTGAAAGTATTTGTTTTTTGCCTGCAAAGCAGCTTAGTCCTTCTACTTCAATCATTGGTTCAAACGCTTTTTGGAGTTAAACAACAAATAGATGAAAAAAGGAGCTCCGATTAGTGCAGTGATACTTCCGGGCGGTATCTCCGAAGGAGGAATTATCGACTTTGAGAGAATGTCTCCTATTGTCATGAAAATGCTTCCCCCGACAATCGAGAAAGGAAGCAGTTTGCGGTTGTCTGCTCCCACAATCGTCCTCATCATGTGGGGAATGACCAAACCGATAAAGCCTATCACTCCGCTGCAAGAGACGATTGTGCTGACCATAAGGGTACATATCAAAAGAATTGAACGTTTGGTTCTCTCCACATTCACGCCCAAGCTCTGTGCAGTCTGATTTCCTATAAGCAAAGCGTTCAAATCTCGAGAGTGAAACAGCACTGCAAGACAACCAATCACCACCGTGCAACTCACCATAGCCAAATCCTTGTAGTCGATGTAGGAAAGGCTTCCCATTGTCCAAAAAGTAATTTTCTCCATCTGCTCCTTGTTGAGAACCATCAGAAGAGATATTACAGCAGAGATAAGAAAATTGATGGAAATTCCAGCAAGCAGCAGGGTAGAAGTGTGTATCCGATTGCCGTAAGAGGAAATCCTTATGATTATAAGAACAGTCAAAACGGCGAAAGCAAAGCTACTCAATCCCACACCCCAAATCATGCTTTCGGCACCGAGAACTATTGCAACCGCAGCCCCGAGCGATGCTCCGGAACTCACTCCCAAAACGTATGGATCAGACAAGGAATTGCGAAAAAGAGCTTGGAACGCCATACCACACACAGACAATCCCGCACCTGCAACAGCCGAGAAAAGAACTCGCGGAAGCCGCAAAAAAAGTACTATATATACTTCGTTCTCACTTACACTCGGAGCAAAGGGAAGGCTGATACCAAAGGGAGAAACAAGAGCCTGCAAAGCCTTTGCCGCACTCAGAGTGGAAGCTCCCACAATGCAATCAACAAAGCAAAGCCCAGTTGCAACAAAGCAAAGCAAAGCAAAAACAATGCGGTTTCTTGTTCGTTTCACTTCAACAATCCGACTATTTGTTTGCCGTCAGCTCGTTTGCCTTATCAAGAGCCTTTGAAATATGGTCAAATATAAATTCTTTGCCAAGCTCGTCTGCAAAACCACTTCGGTCCAATACCTGATAGACTTCGTCAGTTACTCCGCTGAGAATAATTTGTATTTTTTCCTTACGGCTCTTGTCGCAAAGAGAACGAAGGTTTTTCAAACCGGTTGAGTCAATGAACGGAACTTTTCGCATTCTCACAATTCTGACCTGTGGCTTCCTTGTAGTGGTTTCGGCTGCCAATTCGTCAAATTTGTTTGCTATGCCAAAGAAAAAGGGACCGTCAATCTCGTAAATCTGAACTTTTTTGTTTACTTTCTCATATACACTCTCCGATTCGGGGTCTTCTGTTCTTTGAAGCTCGTTTTCTATTACTTTTATGCTTGAAGTCTCCATTACACGCTTGATAAATAATACGAAAGCGATGAGAAGACCCACTTCTATGGCGATTGTCAAATCGAAAATGACGGTTAAGAAGAACGTAATGAGCAATACTACCACGTCGCTCTTGGGATTTTTGAGTATAGCCTTGAAAGAACGCCACTCACTCATGTTATAGGATACCACAACGAGTATTCCTGCCAAGCAGGCAAAAGGAATGTTGGCTGCAAGGGGCATTAAGAACAGATAAACCAACAACAAAAATATCGCATGGATAATTCCGGCAACCGGAGTACGACCTCCGTTGTTTATATTAGCCATTGTACGGGCTATTGCACCGGTTGCGGGTATTCCTCCGAAAATTGGCAACACCACATTGGCAACTCCCTGTCCTATAAGCTCGGTATTTGAGTTATGTTTCTTGCCGGTAGCACCGTCTGCAACCATTGCAGAAAGCAGACTCTCTATCGCACAAAGCACAGCTATCGTAAAGGCAGGCGAAAGCAGCTCTCTCACAGCTTTGGAATCAATAGAAAGGGGTTCCGGTTTTGGAAGTGCAGTGCCGCCTGCAAGTTCAGGATAAACACTGCCTATTGTTGCCACTTCCATTCCGTGATTGTTCATTATTATTGTTGCAACCGTGCAGACAATTATTGCTATCAAACTGCCGGGAATAACTTTTGTAACTTTCGACCAAAGAAAGCTGACGGCAACAGTAAATACCGCCATTGCAGTTGCGTAAGGGTTTATGGTGGAAAGGTGTTTGAAATAGCAAGCCCACTTATCCAAAAATTCGGAAGGAACAGCCAATGTGCTGCCGTCAAGAGCAGTGAGACCGAAAAAGTCTTTCATCTGAGTAGAAAAGATTGTCAGTGCAATACCTGAGGTAAAGCCTACAATAATCGGGTAGGGCATAAACTTGATTATGTCTCCCATTTTAAGAAATCCCATTGCTATGAGAATAATTCCTGCCATTAGGGTGGCAATCATAAGTCCGTTCAATCCATATTGGGCAATAATGCCGGCAATGATAACAATGAACGCACCCGTAGGGCCTCCTATCTGAACGTGAGAGCCTCCCAAAATGGAAATTATTGCTCCTGCCACAATAGCTGTTATCAATCCTTGCTGAGGACTTACTCCCGAGGCAATGGCAAAGGCAATGGCAAGCGGAATTGCAACAATTCCCACAATGATACCTGCGGTCAAATCCTTAAAGAACAATTCTTTTGAATAGCTTCTTGAACGTATCAGTTCAAAGAACTTGGGTTGGAATACTCCCTTGAAGTCTAATTTCATTACAATCTTATTTGGTTTTGAAAAACCTTGCAAAGGTAGGCATTTTTTCCCGTTTGGAGAAAAAGGCTTTGAAGATTAGATGTATTGTATTCAAAATCAAGCGATAGCAAAACGGCGTTTCGTTGAAATAAAACGCCGTTTTGTCCGACTGAAACGCCGTTTTATTTTGCCAAAACGGCGTTTTGCAAAAATCAAACGAAACCTCGGGCTTTTTTTCCGCAGCTTTTTTCCTATCTTTGCAAAATCTAACAAAAACAGAAGAAAGAAAATGAAATACGATGTGATGATTATAGGTAGCGGTCCGGGAGGATATGTTGCCGCAGTCAGGGCAGCGCAGTTGGGATTTAACACTGCAGTTGTCGAAAGAGAGAACTTGGGAGGAATTTGTCTCAATTGGGGTTGTATTCCCACCAAGGCATTGTTGAAATCTGCACAAGCATTCAACTATATCAAACATTCGGAAACTTACGGTATCAAGATAGAAGGCTCTTTCAAGCCTGACATGAACGCAATCGTCGAACGTTCTCGCACGGTTGCCGCAAATATGGGCAAGGGAGTGGCTCATCTTATGCAGAAAAACAATATCACAGTGATAGAAGGCGAAGCTCGTTTGACCAAAGACCGCAAGGTGTCTGTCGAAATGAAAGACGGAAGCGGCACTCAGGTCTTTGAGGCAGACCATATCATATTGGCTACCGGTGCAAGGAGCAGAAACCTTCCCAATATGCCTCAGGACGGAAAGAAAATCATCGGTTACCGTGAAGCAATGACCCTGAGAGAACAACCCGAAAGCATGGTGGTTGTCGGTTCCGGTGCAATAGGAAGCGAATTTGCACATTTCTACCAATCAATCGGCACTCAGGTAACTCTTGTCGAGTATATGCCGAACATAGTTCCCAACGAAGACGAAGAAGTCAGCTCCACATTGCAACGATGCTTCAAAAAGAACGGCATGAAAGTGCTTACCGCAACAAGCGTAGAGGCTGTCGATACAACTAATGACAAATGTAAGGTCTTGGTAAAAGGCAAAAAAGGCGAGCAAACGATAGAATGCGACATTGTTTTGTCGGCTGTGGGAGTTGCAACCAACATAGAAAACTTGGGATTGGAAGAAGCAGGTGTCAAGTTTGAGAGAGGAAAGATAGAAGTTGATGATTTCTACCGCACAAACGTCGAAGGAGTATATGCAATCGGAGACATAGTTCACGGACCTGCACTTGCACACGTTGCAAGTCGTGAGGCAATAATCTGTGTCGAGAAGATAAAAGGCTTGGAGGTTGAACCAATCAACTATGGCAACATTCCGGGCTGCACATATACCACACCGGAAGTGGCATCTGTCGGTTTGACCAAGGCAAAAGCCGAAGCAGAAGGCAGAGAGGTCTTGGTGGGAAAATTTATGTACATGGCAAGCGGGAAAGCAGCCGCAAGCGGCAACAAAGACGGTTTTGTAAAAGTTGTAATTGATGCAAAGACCGACGAAATACTTGGTTGCAGCATGATAGGAGACAATGTTACCGAAATGATTGCCGAAATTGTTGCAGCAAGACAAAATGGCTTGACGGCAAAACAAGTTTTGGAAGCAGTACATCCTCACCCTACAATGAGCGAAGCCGTAATGGAAGCATTGGAAGCGGCATACGGCAAAGCAATACACGGATAGAGTGATGGAAATCGAGAAAACAGCAATCGAAGGAGCCTATATAATAAAGCCGAAAGTCTTTTCGGATAATCGTGGTTACTTTTTTGAGAGCTACAACGCCGAAGAGTTCCGCCGCTTAGGGCTTAGAACAGACTTTGTTCAAGACAATGAGTCCTTATCTTGCCGAGGTGTTGTCCGCGGACTGCATTTCCAAAAGCCTCCTTTTGCTCAGGCAAAACTCTTGAGGGTTGTCAAAGGAAGTGTTCTTGACTTTGCGGTCGATATTCGCCGAGGTTCTCCCACATACGGAAGATATGTTTCGGTGAGACTTGATGACAAGCAAAAAAATATGTTTTTCATCTCGGAGGGATTTGCTCACGGATTTCTGACATTGGAAGACAATACCGTATTTTGCTACAAGTGTACAGCTCTTTACAACAAACAGTCGGAGCAAGGCTTGATTTGGAACGATAAAACGCTGGACATAGATTGGCAAATTGACAATCCGATTTTGTCGGACAAAGATAAACTCTGGCAAGATTTCCAATCGTTCAATTCTCCTTTCGACTTTGACAAATGTCGTTAGAAAAGGCAGAAAGCATTCTTCAAAAATATTGGGGGTATGACCATTTCCGTTCGGTGCAACGAGAAGTCATCGCCTCAGTTCTTGAAAAACAAGATACTCTTGCACTCATGCCGACAGGCGGAGGCAAGAGTATTTGTTATCAAGTGCCTGCATTGATGATGCAAGGCGTCTGTATAGTGGTCTCTCCCTTGATTTCGTTGATGAAAGATCAGTGTGACGGATTGAAAAAACGAGGCTTGAAAGCAAAAGCTCTCACTTCGGACCAAATGCCTAACGGTCTTGAAATAGCTCTTAACTCGATTGAGACAATGAGAACGAAGTTTGTGTTCGTTTCTCCCGAGAGATTGCAAAACCAAATCTTCATTTCTTTTATCCGAAGGAGCAATCCTTGTCTTTTTGTGGTCGATGAGGCTCACTGCATTTCGGAATGGGGACATGATTTCCGCCCCGAATACAGACAAATCTCTATTTTGAGAGACTGCAAGCCCGATGTGCCTGTGTTGGCTCTTACTGCCACTGCAACAAAGCAAACTGCCGACGACATTCAAAGCTGTTTAAATTTCAGAAAACCAAACTGCATAAGGGGAGAATTTCGTCGCAGCAATGTAAAGTGCATGGTTATCAAAGAGGAAAACAAGATTGAGCGATGCACAAAGATAATTGACAAGGTGGGAGGTTGCGGATTGATTTATGTTTCCACCCGTTTGAGTACAGAAAAGATTACAAAACTTTTGCAACACAGGGGATTGAGTGTCGAAAGTTATCATGCGGGACTTACAAGCGTGCAGAGAAACGAGAGACAAGAGAAGTGGCTTTCGGGAGAGTTGCCTCTGCTTGTTGCAACCAAGGCTTTCGGAATGGGAATTGACAAACCGGATGTTTCTTACGTCATTCACCTCGAACTTCCTCCGACTTTGGAAAGCTATTATCAGGAGTTTGGCCGCTCGGGCAGGAACGGACAAACCGCATACGCCGTAATGCTCTACAACGACAAGGATAAAGCAACGATGTTAAGGCGTGTGAGAATGGATTTTCCGGACTTGGAGGTGGTAAAAAGCATATACGACAAATTGTTTCGCTACTACAATGTGCCATATTTTGAAGGAAAGGGACGCTCTTTTTGGTTTGAGTTTGATGATTTTGCCTCTCGGTGTCAGACAGAGCCTTACAATGTGTATGCAAGTTTGAAAATATTACATCGGGCAGGCTTTTTGAGTTGGAAAGAGAGGAATTTTCCAAGCTCATGGGTCAAAGTGTTGGTCAAACAAGGAGAATTGCGAAAACTATTGGAAATGAAAAACGATTATTCTGCCGTTTTGGCATCGGTATTGAGGCTTTGCGACGGCTCGACAAGCGAATTGGTCAGACTGCACGAGAAAGAAATTGCCTCATACTTGGAATGGGATACTCGAAAGGTCGTGAGCGGACTGCTCAAACTGCGAGAAACAGGAGCAATATACTATGAACAGCAACCTGAAGGAGAATATATCACATTTTTGGAGGATAGGGTTAAGCCGCAAGACCTTTACATTTCTCCCAAACACTACGAAGAATTGAAACAAAGTGCGTTTTCCAAAGCCGATATGGTGATTGATTACATCGAGAAGGCAGATTGCAGGGAAAAGTTTTTGATGAAATATTTCGGAATGGACACTCCGCCCTGCGGCGAGTGCGACTTGTGTTTGCAAAAGCTCATAAAGCCAAAACAGATAAAGGAAAAAATATTGACATTTCTCAGAGAAGAGCCTCGAGAAGTTGATTTCTTTTTCAATCCCATGCTGTTTTCTGACCAAAAAAAGACGATTGCAGTTCTCAGAAAGATGCTTGACAGAGGCGAAATAAGCCTTGAAAATACTACACTCTCGATACAGCAAAAATAAAACGCCGTTTTACAAAAATAAAACGGCGTTTCAGTCGGACAAAACGGCGTTTTATTTCAGCGAAACGCCGTTTTATTTTTCGCAATCTTCTACTTGTTATTTTGCTTGTTTGTTTTTTGCAAACACTCTCTTGCTCCAATAGGGTAGAACGAGAAGTCCCAATATTATATAAGGATAGTAGGTGAAACCTCTCCACACAAGAGCGATTGCGGCGTGCGTTCCCTCTTTCATAAACTCACCTATAAAGAGAGGAAAGGCAAATTCGGCAATTCCGCTGCTGCCCGGAGTTGGCGAAATGCAGAGAATAATCCACATGACAAGCTGACGTACAAAAACCAAAAGATGTTCCCCGACGGGAGAAAAGGCAAGGAGAATGAAATTCAGAACAATGAAACGAGACGTCCACGAAAGTACCGTACACAGATAGGCTTTTATCCAAAAGACAAAGCCTTTGCTTTTGAACTCTCGGGAAGATGTTACAATGTCATCGCCTGTCTTTCTGACCTTTGCACTCCAACGTCTGAGCAATCGCCAATCGGCGGCTTTGTAAAGCAGAGTTCTGAAACCATTTGGAAAGAAGAAAATGGCAACAAGGATAATCACCGTCAGCAAACACATAAATCCGTAACCTATCAGGAAGACTTGAAACTCTCCGAAGGTCGAACCAAAGGCACTGAAACGAAAATCTGTATTGAAAGCAGACTGAAAGCCCACAAAAAGAATGCACAAAGGTGCAACAACAATGTAAAACAACTCGTCCAAAAGGGCTGTTATCATTACGATTGCCGTACTGCGTCCGACGGGAATGCCTTCCATCGAAACAATAAAGAAAGCCAATGCAGAGCCTCCGACAACCGACGGAGTGATTGCCGAACCAAACTCCCACAACATGATTACTTGAAAGGCTTGTTTCCACGATAGTTTTTTGTCGCTGAGCAATCGTATCCGGTACATGTACATTAAATCTCTCATTATGCCGAAACACATTGCCAAAACAAGGAAACCGCTTGCCTGCCACGTCCAGTTGCGAATAATTTCCGCCAACACATCTCCGTCGTTTCGCATATCTCTCCAAATCAAAAAGCCTGCCACTCCAACACCAAGAAGTATTGGCAGCAAGATTTTGCGTGTGCTGAATATGCTTAACGGATTTTTCTCTGCCATTATGCTTGTTTGATTATGTCAATCTTAGAATAAGGAAGAGCAACCTTCTCTCTGACAAGATAATCATAGACTTGCTTGTTCATATCTGACAAAACGTCCCAATAATCACCAGTCTTACACCAAAAGCGAAGGTCAATCGAGATTGCAAGTTGGGAAATTGTCGGAATGACAACCACATCGGGTTCGGTCAATATGCGTTTGTCTTGCTTGGCAATGGCAATGATTGCATTGCTTACGCAATCTAAGTCGATACCGTGGGCAAGGTTAAACTCCAAATCAATTCTCCTTGTCTCCATCTGGGTATAATTTATCATGCTTCCCGAAGACAATGCTCCATTTGGAATAGTTACCACTTTGTTGTCTGTTGTTACCAAAGTGGTATGGAAGATTAGTATGCTCTTTACCGTACCCTCGTATCCCTGAGCGGAGATATAATCGCCCACTCTGAAAGGTCGCAACACCAAAAGGACAACCCCGCCTGCCACGTTTTGAAGTGTGCCGCTCAAAGCCAAGCCTATGGCAACTCCTGCCGAAGCAATGATTGCCGTAAACTGCGTCATCTCAATTCCAAGGTAGCCTACAACAGTCAAAATCAGCAATACCTTCAAGCCAATCGAGTTGATAGACATCAAGAATGGTCTCAGAGAAGGGTCAAGGTTCCTTTTTTCAAACAAGATGCTTATTCTCTTGCACAGAAATCTGATTACCTTGAAGCCAACATACAAGATGATGCAGGCAATTATCAATTTGGGTCCGAATTTGAAGACTATGTCTTTCAGAAATCCCAATAAGTCATTCCAAGTGAATGCATTTGTACTGTTTAATACCATAATACGTTTGTTGTTTGTTAATATAAAAAGTTGTTATATGGGTATCTGATTGCGTGAATGGTCTTTACTCTCTCATAAATCGTCTGTCGCAAAAGGTCAATGTTCTCTTTGTTCTTCGCAGACACGAAACAGCAGGTCTCATTCTCCTTCGAGAGATACATTTGCTTCAAATCGGAGAGCGAACGGTTCTCTTTGGTTTTGGGAGTGAGGTCATCGTCGTCTTTTTTGACGTAGGTATAAGCGTCAATCTTGTTGAACAGCATGATGACAGGCTTATCTGCCGCACCAATTTCTGCCAATGTTTTATTGACTACTTCAATCTGTTGTTCAAATCCGCGATGTGATATATCGACAACGTGAATGAGCAAATCGGCTTCGCGAAGCTCGTCAAGGGTTGACTTAAAACTTTCGACCAATCCGTGAGGCAGCTTGCGGATAAAGCCGACTGTGTCGCTCAAAAGAAAAGGCAGATTGTCAATCACTACTTTGCGAACAGTGGTGTCAAGAGTTGCAAAGAGTTTGTTTTCTGCCAACACATCGCTTTTTGAAAGCAGGTTCATAAGAGTGCTTTTGCCTACGTTGGTATAGCCGACAAGTGCAACTCTTACAAGACTTTCCCTATTCTTTCGCTGAACGGTTTTTTGTTTGTCTATATCTGCAAGTTTTTGTTTAAGAAGCGATATTTTGGAAAGGATAATCCGTCGGTCGGTTTCAATTTGTGTTTCTCCGACTCCTCTCATTGTCAATCCTGCACCGCCTCTTTGTCGGTCGAGGTGCGTCCACATTCTCGTAAGTCGGGGAAGAAGGTATTGATATTGGGCAAGCGCTACTTGTGTTTTGGAATGTGAGGTTCTTGCCCTTTGAGCAAAAATGTTCAATATCAAACCTGTGCGGTCCAAAACGTGGCAATCGAGAAACTTCTCTATGTTTCGAGCCTGCGAAGGGGAGAGTTCATCGTCAAAAACAGCCCATTTCAATTCTGAGGCTGTCATATACTCCTTTATTTCCTCCAATTTGCCGCTTCCTACAAAGTATTTAGGGTCTTTGTAGGGCAGTTTCTGAGTAAAACGCTTCTCTACGACGGCTCCGGCCGTGTCAATCAAGAAAACAAGTTCGTCAAGAAATTCTTCCGTTTGGGCAGTTGTAATGTCGGGAGTTGTAATGCCGACAACTATGCACCTGTCCGGTTCAACCGAGTAGTCTATCATTTGTTTGATTGAGTATATTGCTCCAACAATCGCTGAACATATTTTCCGAAAACGTCAAACTCTATGTTTACGATAGTGCCTACTTGGAACGAATGGAAGTTTGTATGCTCGTAAGTGTAAGGAATAATCGACACGGAGAACATTCCCTCTTTGCTATCGACCACCGTGAGGCTCACTCCGTTCACAGAAATCGAGCCTTTCGGCACTGTGATGCTTTCTTTGTCCGTTTCGTATTCAAAAAAGTACCTCCAAGAGCCGTTTTCGTCAATAATATTGACACATTTTGCAGTCTTATCGACGTGTCCCTGCACAATATGACCGTCAAACCTGCCGTCCATTCTCATACTTCTCTCCACATTTACTTCAGTTCCCGGTTTCCACTGAGAAAGGTTCGTCCTGTCCATTGTTTCCTTCATTGCGGTAACCACATATTCCTTTTTCTCCTTGTCTAAGGCAACAACCGTCAGGCAGCAACCGTCATGTGCAAAACTCTGGTCAATCTTCAATTCGTCGGCAAGCGGACAACGCAAAGTGAAATGAAAATTCGTTCCCTCTTGTTCAATCTTCACAACCTGCGAAGTCTGTTCTATTATTCCGGTAAACATATTCTTTTGTCTGTTTTGGTTAAACAATTCATCTTTCTGCGAAAGTTGCAAATGTAAGACATTTTCTCAAAACAGCGAAAAGCAGGCTCAAAAAAAACGTTTTTTTGTTTGGCCAAACCAAAACGCCGTTTCACAAAAATAAAACGGCATTTTACCCGAACGAAACGCCGTTTTATTTCGCTGAAACGGCGTTTTATTTCAACCTATACAAGTAATTGAAAATCAATATAAACTAAGAGTAAAACAACAAGAGACGACCCAGACTTGTCAGACAGCTTCATTTTTGAAATTGTACACATTGCTCAGACGATATTCGCAAACGAAAAAACAAAATCATTTTTTTGCAGTTTCAAATAAAGAAGCAATCTTCTCGTTTGAAGAGAAAAATCGTTGTATCTTTGCAACAAATTGTCAAAAAGATATGTCAATCAATTAAACCAACACAAACAAAGGATGAACTTTCAGTACGAAAACAACACAAACCAATATAGCCCCGCACAATTCTCAATCATGCCTCCGGTGTGCAAGAATTTGCTGATTATTAACGTAATTTGTTACCTTGCAACCATTGTTTTGAGGTCTCGGGGCATCAATTTGACAGAGTTGTTCGGGCTTCACTTCTTTGCAGCTTCTCATCACCATATTTGGCAATGGGTAACTTACAGCTTCTTTCACGGAAGTTTTTCACACCTTTTCTTTAATATGTTTGCCATTTGGATGTTTGGCTACACCTTGGAGAACGTCTGGGGCAGCAAACGCTTCATTCTCTACTGCCTTGTGTCGGCTTTGGGAGCTGCCTTGATGCAAGAGATTACTTACTACTTTATGTACAAGGACCTTTTGAGCGGTGTATATACTAATGTGAAAATCGGTGATGACAGAGTGCCGGTTGAAGACTTCTTGAACTCCATCAACACAATAGGAGCTTCGGGAATAGTTTTCGGACTTTTGGCTGCATTCGGACTGATGTTTCCAAACACCACGGTATATTTTTACTTTCTTTTGCCGATAAAAACAAAATGGTTTGTCTTGGGCTATATTGCTTTGGAATTGCTCAATGGTGTTTTGGGAACTTCTGACGGTGTTGCCCACTTTGCTCACCTCGGAGGAGCATTGGCAGGATTTATCTTGCTGTTTATATGGAAGAAGCAACGCGATAAATACAGATACTAAGTGGAAAACAAACAAAAGAAAGACCAATTTGTCATTGCATACATTGTAAGTTTTGAATCACAACACCCTTGTGTCGATTATGCGGTGCAGTTGGCTCGCATTCTTGGCAAAGGTTTGATTTTGCTGTATATTTCCGACCCTTCGGCACGCTCTCTTTCGACTTCGGAAGCCGAAGTGAAGCTAAAAGAGCTTAACACAAGCCTTCCCGAAGATTTGTTTCACTCTTATGCAGCACTATCGGGAGCAAGAGAAAAAGTATTGAACGCCGTGGGAGAGTTGCTCAATGCCGTATTGTTGGTTTCGGACTGCAATCCGGAAGAAAAAGACAAGCATTCGCCCCTATATCCTCAAACACAGCTCGACAGCCTTGCCTCTTCGAGAGTTGCTTATCTGCTTTGTCCACCCGAAAGCAAGCCCTCAAACTATGATAAAGTCGTTTTGACACTTAACAATGCAAGTGAAAGCAAAGAAAAGACCCTTTGGGCATCTTATTTCGGCAGGTTCGCAAACTCGCAAATCGTTTTGTATTATCGTCGCTACAAAGACGAATACCACCAAAAGCAGTTGAACCTCAATATAGCCTTTGCCCGCAAAATCTTTGAGCAATTCAAAATTCCTCTTATTACTCTCCACAGCGAAAATACCAAGACACAACTCGACATACAGGCATCGGACTATGCCAAAGAGAACAACTGCTCCCTTGTAATATGCCAAACAACAAAAAACAAGTCCTTTGCCGACAGACTTTTGGGATTGGACGAAGTCAGAGTGTTGAAAAACATGAAAAAAACACCGGTATTGTTTCTCAATCCGCGTAACGACCTCTTCATACTTTGCGAATAACCATGATAAATGCCATAATACTTCTCATACTCCTTTATTTGGTGTTTAGATTTCTGACCACTTGGTTCATTCCAAAGATGACCCGAAGAAACATCAAGCGATTTCAAGAAAAATTCAAGAGAGAAAATCCTGATATTTTCAAGTCTCGAAACAACCAAAACCAAGACTTGGAACAATAAAACAGTACTCTGATGTGCTAAAATGGCGTTTTAGTACATTGAAATTGCAAAAAAAATCATACCTTTGCAGGACGAAAAAAAACATATACCATAATATACTATGCAAGTAAACAGAAGAAAAGAGTTGTTTCCCAACGTTACCGACGAACAATGGTACGATTGGAAATGGCAGGTAAAGAACAGAATAGAGACTTTGGAGGACTTGAAGAAGTATATCAGTCTTACTGCCGAAGAAGAACAAGGTGTAGCCAACGCTTTGAAGACTTTGAGAATGGCAATCACACCTTACTATTTGTCTTTGATTGATGTAAACAATCCAAACGACCCTGTACGTCGTCAGGCTATCCCTACCGGAGCAGAACTACATCAGTCGGAAGCCGACCTTTTGGATCCGTTGCACGAAGACGAAGACTCTCCGGCTCCGGGACTTACTCACCGCTATCCGGACAGAGTTTTATTCCTCATAACCGACATGTGTTCGATGTATTGTCGCCATTGCACACGCCGACGCTTTGCAGGACAGCACGATTGCGAGAGTACACAAGACCGAATTGACAAATGTATAGAGTATATTGCCAAAACTCCGCAAGTAAGAGACGTATTGCTTTCGGGAGGCGATGCATTGATGGTCAGCGACAAGATGTTGGAGTCAATCATTCAACGACTTCGTGCAATACCTCATGTTGAGATTATTCGTATCGGCTCTCGTACTCCTGTGGTTTGCCCTATGAGAATAACGGACGACCTTGTCAATATGCTGAAAAAGTATCACCCTATATGGTTGAACACACATTTTAATCACCCTAACGAATGCACTCCGGACGCTAAGGCAGCCTGTGAACGCTTAGCAAATGCCGGTATTCCGTTAGGCAATCAGTCGGTATTGCTTCGAGGAGTTAATGACGACCCACGAGTATTTAAGAAATTGGTTCACGAACTTGTCAAGATGAGAGTTCGTCCTTACTATATATATCAATGTGATTTGTCGATGGGATTGGAGCATTTCCGTACTCCTGTCTCAAAAGGCTTGGAGATAATGGAGAATTTGAGAGGTCATACTTCGGGTTATGCCGTTCCTACCTTCGTTGTCGATGCTCCGGGGGGAGGTGGAAAAACTCCTGTGATGCCTCAATATGTCATTTCGCAGTCTCCAAACAAGGTAATCCTAAGAAACTTCGAGGGAGTGATAACTACTTACACCGAACCCGAGAATTATACTCCGGGAGAGTGCGATGTAGATTTCTTGAAGGGCGATGAGATAGTAAATGACGGCGTTGCAAAATTGTTAAGAGGCGAACAGCTTTCGATGGAACCTGCTCACCTTGCACGCCATGAGAGAAATAAGAAACACTAAGATCTCAAACCGACAAGTCCGAAATGCCTTTTGTCAAGAAAATCCTTGAATACAAGAGTGTTTCTTTTGTCGGCATGGAAAAAAATGCGGGGAAGACTCAGACACTTAACTATGTTCTGAGCCGTCTCCGCTCTTTTAATGATGTGCATCTTGCAATCAGTTCGATAGGAATTGATGGCGAGACGATAGATCAGGTAACCCATACGGCCAAACCCGAAATCACCATATCCAAAGGCACAAAGTTCGTTACCGCACAAGCTCTCTATTCACAGAAACAAATAGTTTCTCAAATAGAAGCTCTTAGTCGCAGCACCACCGCCCTCGGCAGATTGATAACTGCCCGAGCCATGTCGGAGGGAAAGGTATTGCTTGCAGGGCCGAGCGGAACCAAGCAGCTCAAAGACTTTATCGACACACTACTTTGCGATTGCAGTTTATGCCTTATTGATGGTGCTTTATCGAGAATGAGTTTCGGTTCGCCATGTGTTACAGATGCCATGATACTTTCAACAGGTGCGGCAGTCAGTGCCTCACTGGGAGTAATGGTTGATAAAACCAAGTTTATATATGAGCTTACTATGCTGCCAAAGTATCAAGGCAGTGAGATTGAAAGCCTCAAACAAAAAGACAACGGCATATTTGCTTTGAGTAAAGGGGAGATTATCGACATGGAAATCCCTTCTCTGCTTATGATAGACCGCTACAAAGACAAGATATTCTCATTTGGCAGGACGCTTTTCGTCAGTGGCGTTCTCAATGAGAAGTTTATGAAATTTGTCTGCTCGCAAAAAGACATAGAAAATACCGAAATCATAATCAAAGACTTCACAAAAAACTTTGCTTCTGCCGAAAGCGTCAGACGATTTTTGCAAAGAGGGGGCAGGCTCAGCGTCCTATATCCGGCAAACCTCATAGCAATAACCGCAAATCCCACATCGCCAAGCGGATACAACTTCAACAACGAACAAATGCTCGATGCACTGCGTCAAGCCATACCGACAGACATTTACAACGTAAAAACATTATAAACAACATGACATTTCAACAAGCCCTCAGCCTGTTTCCCTCTCTCAAGAGCCTCTATTCGCTCATGAATTTGAACACTTCGATGGGTCGTAAGCTGCTCCTAAGCACCGAATTCTCCACTTCAAAAGCATGGATTGAGCAACAATGGGAGCAAAGCGAAGAATGTGAACGGTTTATTGCCACACAGAACGAACAATCGCTCCACAGATTTTACTGCCTTATGGGAGAAATTTGCGACATTGGCGGAACACTCTCACTGATTGAGAACTCGCTTGCGGCAGATGACGTAGGATTGTACGAACTCAAAGTGTTCTGCATCAATGTCATGAAATTAAAGAAGCAATTTACCACATCGCTCATGCCATTGCCCGATTTAGATGAAGCAATAGCTGTTTTAGACCCCGAAGGATTGCGATTGCCAAGTTTTTACGTCTATTCGGCATACAGCGAAGCCCTTGCAGCGAAGCGAAACGAATGGGAAAACTCCAAAAACGGCGACGACGAACAACATACTCACAATTTGTATGTCGAATGCCTCGAATTGGAAGAGCAAGTCAGGCAAACACTCTGCCAAAAGCTCTTCGTCCACATACCAAAGCTCAAACAAGCCCTTTCCACAGTGGCAAAAATCGACCTCTCGTTTGCAAGAGCCGAACTGACACAAACCCTCAAACTTTCGAGAGTAGAAATCATAAAAACAAAACAACTTTCCTACCGACAAATGTTTCACCCTGTTGTAAAGAAACTAATGACCGAGAAAGGCAAACGCTACCAAGACATCGACATAGATGCAGGAGAAGAAGTTCTTTTGATAACAGGAGCGAACATGGCAGGCAAAACCCTCATCTTAAAGACGCTTGCCACCAATCAACTGCTGTTGCAGTTTGGCTTTAAGGCAGCCTGCACAAGTGGAACGGTATGTCTGTTCGACAGTGTGCAGTGTTCCATTGGCGACGGACAGAACGAAGAAGAAGGATTGTCCTCCTTTGCATACGAAATAAAGACCTTGGACAACATAATCAAGACCATGCGTAGCGGAGGCAGACATTTGGTTCTTGCCGACGAGCTTGCACGCACCACCAACCCGACAGAAGGCAGGAAGTTGGTCGAAGGCTTCATCGGAGTATGCTCCGAACAAAACAGCCTTGCAGTTGTAACCACTCACTACTCAGATATACGTTCCAAGTGCAAGAAAGTGAGAGTCAAAGGCTTCAATCATCACAACCTCACGCCACCAATCGACATCGAAACAATCAGCGAACACATTGATTACAGCCTTGTGGAGACCGATAGCTCGCAAGCACCCACCGAGGCCCTCAATCTCTGTCGCCTTTTGGCTGTCGATAGTCGCTGGATAGAGCTTGCAGAACAATAATACAAGGATACGCAGCGATAATACAGATATATATGAAAAAAGGAAGTCCTAAGACTTCCTTTTTTGCGGAAAGCGAGGGATTCGAACCCCCGGATCCGTGAAGATCGACGGCTTTCGAAACCGTTGCATTCGACCACTCTGCCAGCTTTCCATGCTGCAAAGGTATAGCTTTTTTGCGATTTGGCAATAAAAAATCAGCCTTTTTTTGTTGCAATCAGTCCTCTTTCCTTACCACGAAAGTCTTTCAGCTTTTTCGTTTGGTAACCCAATTCTGTGAAAATCAATTCCGTCTCCTTACAAAGAGCCTCATTTGTTTCCAAATAAAGAACTCCGTCTTTTTTGAGATACTTTTGAGCAAACAAAGCGATGCTTCGGTAAAAGACAAGCGGATTTTCGTCCGACACAAACAAAGCCTGCCAAGGCTCATGCTCAATCACGTTTGCCCTCATCAGGCTTCGTTCGCTCTCTCTGACGTAAGGCGGATTGGAAAAGATGATGTCAAACCTCCTGTCTATGCACACATCGTTCAGAATGTCCGCTTTGAGCGTCTCTACCGCCACAGCGTTGTGTTCGGCGTTCTCTTTGGTTTGAGCAATCGCCTCGGGGTCAATGTCAATAGCCACAACGCTGCTGCCATGCAAGTTCTTTGCCAAAGCAACAGCCACACAACCGCTGCCGCAACAAAGGTCTGCAATTTCAAGCCCCGGTTTTGCTTTGTTTTCATCAATCACCCTTTGCACCAACTCCTCCGTTTCCGGACGCGGAATAAGCACCTTGTGAGACAAAAGTATATTTGTGTTCAAAAAGTCGCACTCACCCAACACATACTGCAAAGGAACATTGTTCTTCAAGTCCTTTATACCAAAATAAACCCTCAACAGCTCCGACTCACTCACCGTCAGCTCCGGCTCGGCAAGAGCCTTCACCATACCGATATGGCAAAACTTCTCGATAAGAGCATAAATCAACGTATTGACTTCCCCCTTGACATAATTTTCTGCCAACTCCTGATGAGCAAAACGAACAATATCTTTTACCTTATTAGATGAAATGCGCATTTTTTTCTTACTTTTGTCGCTGCAAAATTAGCGAAATTGACTGTAAAACGGGCAAAATATTAAACCTTATGATGAAAGAAGATGAGAAATATATGCAGCGGTGTTTGGATTTGGCGGCTTTGGGAGCGGGGAGCGTCAGTCCCAATCCCATGGTGGGGGCTGTGATTGTGTGCAATGGCGAGATAATAGGGCAGGGGTGGCACAAAAAGTACGGAGAGGCTCATGCGGAGGTGAACGCTGTGGCTTCTGTTTGCGACAAGAGCCTTTTTGCCCAATCGACTATTTATGTCAGCTTAGAGCCTTGCAGTCATTGGGGAAAAACTCCGCCTTGTGCCGAACTGCTTGTGCGTTGCGGCTTCAAGCGGTGCGTGATTGCCAACCGCGATCCCAATCCCAAGGTGAACGGCAGGGGAATTGACATTCTCAAAGCCTCGGGCATGGAGGTCGAGTGCGGCGTCTTGGCAGAGCAGGCTTGGTATCTCAATCGGGCTTTCTTCACTCGGCAACTTCTTCACCGCCCCTACATCATCTTGAAGTACGCTTCGAGCTGCGACGGCTTCATCTCGCCCGAGCAACAGGGCGACTATTGGCTGAGCAATGAGCCTATGCAGGTGTGGGTACACCGACTTAGGAGCGAAACTGACGCAATCATGGCAGGCTATCACACAGTAGAGAAAGACAACCCCCGCTTGAATGTACGCAAGTACTTCGGTACTAATCCCATAAGGCTGACGATTGACCGCAATCTGAGCTTGGACAAGAACCTTTGCTTTTTTGACCACAGCCAAAGGACGGTTGTTTTCAACCACTTGTGCGACAAGAGTGAGGACAACTTGGAATACGTACGTATCATGCCCGAAAGGAGCGAAGCAGAGCAGGTTGTGGAGTGGCTCTATCGGCATGAGGCAAGCACCCTTGTGGTCGAAGGGGGCAGGAGCTTGCTGAATAAGTTTATCGACAGCGGACTCTGGGACGAGATTGACCGCATCGACACACCCTGCAGCATAGGTTGCGGCACACCGGCTCCCGAAATACAAGCCCAAGCAGACGAAACAATCACCATAGGCAACAATACACTCTGCCGATTCTTCAATCGCTCGGGCATACTCTTCAAATCCGAATAATGCCCTGCTGTTCAGATAATTACAAAACGCCGTTTTGTTCAGACGAAACGGCGTTTTATTTTGCCAACTCGCCGTTTTATTTGAGCAAAACGCCGCTTTGAAAAATCAAGTCAGTTTGTCGGTCAGTTTAGTTGCAAAAATTGGCGAAAAACATTGAGCATTCAAAAATTTTTCTCTACCTTTGCAGCGTGTAATACGATTAAGGAAACAAATGAGTGTAAATATTATTTTTGTAATTGGGAAAAACGAATTCATTTAATTTAGCCCCACACATCGTATCGTTGTAGAATATTGGGTGTGTATGGGGCAACAATATATGAGTTTAAGATTTTATAATCCCAATTTTTGAGTGTTAATCTAATAAACAAGGTATCAATCAATTGAAAAAAGATAATTTAGAGATGAAAAGGAGAACATTTATCTTGGCGGCAGCCGCTTTGGGTTGCACCTTTGCAGAGGCACAGAACACTAAAGTGCTGAATGCGGTTTATTTTGCAGAGCCTGTTTTTGAGCAAGTGTCCTTTGGCTCGGACGATGCACAGCTTTTGAAAATGGAAACGCCCGAAGGAGGTGTTGTTTTCGATGCAAAAGAATTTGCACAAGCCTTGACACCCATGCAAGAAGGGGTAATAAGCGAGCAGTTCGAGATGAAAGCAATACTTGATGCCTCTACACCAATTCAAGAAGAGGCAATAAGCGAGCAGTTCGAGATGAAAGCAATACTCGATGCCTCTACACCAATTCAAGAAGAGGCAATAGGCGAGCAGTTCGAGATGAAGGCAATACTCGATGCCTCTACACCAATTCAAGAAGAGGCAATAGGCGAGCAGTTCGAGATGAAGGCAATACTCGATGCCGCTACACCAATTCAAGAAGAAGCAATAGGCGAGCAGTTCGAGATGAAAGCAATACTCGAAGCAGTAAAAGACACACCGGCTCTTGCAATCATCATTCGCAACCGAGAGTTGTTAATATCAGATTGCAGCAACAATGCAATCATCGACCGATATGAGCTTTCCAATGTGGAAGAGAGGGAGAGTAAGACGATACTTACCACCGCAGGAGGCGACGAATTTGTGCTTGAAACGACAGCCGGCGGACGTTTTCTGACCAAAACCAAGGGCAAGTCTAACCTTCCGTTTGACAAGATGAGAATAATCCGATAACTTTCTCTCCTTTTGATACAACAAAGGCGGCAAAAACTGCCGCCCCTCAAACTAAAAATATTACAATTATGAAAAAATAAGATTTCTCGAAGCCTTTCGGGAAATCTTATTTTTTTGGTTTACAACTCGACTTCCCGAATAAATTCGCCCATCAAATCAAACTCCAAGAGCTTGGTTTCCTTTTTCTTGGCAAGATCTACCCGATAGGTCTTCTTGTTTCGTATTTCCACAATGTTCACTTCCTCAATTTTGAAGCCGTCATAGTTGGCTTTGATGTAATCAACTATGTTTGAAGGAGTGTATTCCATTGGAACATTCCAGCTTGTCTCCACGGCTGTGTTCTTAAACTTCATGTTCACAAGGTTATCATTGCTCTTGAACGAGGCAATATAGCAATTGGAATCGACCATTTGCCAGCTCACCTGCTCGATGTCGGCACGACGCTTGTGAAAATCCTTGGTGTACTTTTCGGGAACTTCGTTCTCATTAACTGACTTGTACTTGCTTTTTGGCGTGGTGGCACAACCTGCCGCAAGAGAGCAAGCCAAAACCATCAAAACTACTTTCTTCATGTCTGTAATTGTTTTTCTGCGACTGCAAAGTTAGAAAATTATTCTGACAAAACGGCGTTTTGGCAAAATAAAACGGCGATTTATTTTTCCAAAACGCCGTTTCAGCCGAACAAAACGCCGTTTTATTTTTGTCAAACTCCGTGTCAGTCGGCAAAAACAAGCGACCAACAAGCCCAAACGGCGTGCCAAGAGAAAAAATACGGCGTAAAAAGGCAAAGTTTATTGCAAAAATATTTCGCAGTTCAAAAAATAGTGCTTAATTTTGCAGTTCCAAATCATGGTGGTTTGGAATCAGAACAAACGTTTAAACATATAATATCATGGACGTAAAAAAGATTTTAGCAGACGTTGAAGCCAAGAACCCCGGACAACCGTTGTTCTTGCAAGCTGTAACAGAGGTGTTGGAGACAATCCAAGAATATGTTGCCGAACACCCAAAATACGATAATCACAAGATTATCGAGAGAATGGTTGAACCCGACAGAATCTTCCAATTCAAGGTTGAGTGGATTGATGACAAGGGTCAAATCCAAGTAAACAGAGGTTTCAGAGTACAATTCAACAATGCAATCGGACCTTACAAAGGAGGATTGCGTTTTGCTCCTAATGTAACATTGGATACTTTGAAGTTCTTGGGCTTTGAGCAAACTTTCAAAAACTCATTGACCACATTGCCAATGGGCGGTGGCAAGGGAGGTTCTGATTTCGACCCTAAGGGAAAATCAGACAACGAAATCATGAGATTTTGCCAAGCATTCATGACCGAATTGTGGCGTTACATCGGACCTGATACCGACGTTCCTGCAGGCGACATAGGAGTTGGCGGAAGAGAAATCGGATACCTATATGGTATGTACAAGAAATTGGCTCGTGAGAACACAGGTGTCTTGACCGGAAAGGGTGCAGGCTGGGGTGGTTCTATCCTTCGTCCTGAAGCAACCGGCTTTGGCGGAGTTTACTTTGTAAACAATATGTTGAAAAAGCACGGAATGGAATTGAAAGGCAAGAAGATAGCTATCTCAGGATTTGGTAACGTTGCTTGGGGTGCAGTAACCAAGGCTACCGAATTGGGAGCTACAGTTGTTTGTATCTCAGGTCCTGATGGTTACATCTACGATGAGACCGGTATGAACGCCGAGAAGATAGAATATATGCTTGAATTGAGAGCTTCAAACAACAACGTTGTAAAACCATTTGCCGACAAGTTCCCTACAGCTAAGTTTATCGCAGGAAAGAAACCTTGGGAAGCTAAGGTAGATATTGCAATGCCATGTGCAATTCAAAACGAATTGAACGCAGATGATGCAAAGCAATTGATAGCTAACGGAGTTACTTTGGTATGTGAGGTTTCCAACATGGGATGTACAGCAGAGGCTATCCACGAATTGCAAAAGGCAAAAGTAATCTTTGCTCCCGGCAAGGCAGCTAACGCAGGCGGCGTAGGAGTATCAGGATTGGAGATGAGCCAAAACGCAGGACACATTGGTTGGACAGGAGCTGAGGTAGATCAAAGACTTCATGCAATGATGGATTCGATACACGAAAACTGTGTTAAGTACGGTACTGAAAAGGACGGCTACATTAACTACGTTAAGGGTGCGAATATCGCAGGCTTCATCAAGGTTGCAGATTCAATGATTGAACTCGGAGTTTGCTAAGACAGCGTTTTGCCTTTATGCAAACCATAAAAAACAGAATTTAATCGGAGGCAGGCGGATTGCTTTTTGCAGTTCGACTGCCTCGTTTTTTTTGATTTCAAGGTATTAAATTATAGAGTTGTGAATACTACAAGGAAATATCAGATACTTGACATAGTATTTTGGATAGTGTTTTTGGCAGCAATGCTTTTGTTTTCTGCCACTTCGCACACCGCTTTCGGAGTGTTATCAACATTTTTGTTCATTACAGCAGGCTTGTTCTTGTGGATAAAGGGCTACATGGAAGCAAAGAAAGATGAAAACATAGTAACGTCTTTCCCGCTGCTCATTTTTCAGTTGGTCTTTAAGGCAATCATTATTTGTTCAACCGGATTTGCTTTGGGAAATTACCCGGGCAGCAGCATCATTGCCTTGGTTGCAGGCTTGTTGGTGTGGGTTAATGTGGTGATTGCCGCTGTCAATCGTCGCTATGCCGACATTGCATATTCCATATTAGTATTGCAAATGGTGATTGCTTGTTCCAATCAGCTTTTATAGTATTGCAAATTTATAGAAGCATAGAAAGGTCTGCCGAGAGTGTGAAGCTGCGGCAGGCTTTTTTTGCTTTGGAACAATGGTTTGAGAATGAGGCAAAAACAAAAGGGCGTTTTATCTGATTGAAAGGGCGTTTTGCAAAAATAAAACGCCGTTTTTGAAACACTGAAACGTCGTTTTGCGTACTACAAGAAAAGAGTATAAGTATTAACAAATAAAGTATCAAAATTATGAAAAGATGTCTATTATTTTCTATCTTAGTATCAAGCTGTTACCTGTCTATGGGACAGATAACTGCGACGTTCAAACCAAATGCAACAGTGGGCAAAGATGCTTGCGTTTGGAAGTTTGACGAAGATTGTATAGGTTATGGTGATAGCTTGACGCCTGCAAATAGAAATTATGGTGCGGAGATAATAAACGGAGATACTTGTACAGATTGCATGAAGCTCTGTTTGGGTGATGTGCCTCGCAAGGTTGCTGAAATAAACACCGAAACGGAAGATATATTTGTGCCGCAGGGTGTTGTTCCTTTGGGTGATGAAGTAGGAGAAATGCCGGACAGAGAAACATTAAAAGCTGTTCCAAATCCAAATAGTGGTGAATGCTCTCTATATTTTGATGCAAATGAGAGTGATTTTGCTTCTGTTGAATTGTACGACAGCGAAGGTAGGACTGTTCTTTTGCAAAATATTGAAATAAAAAAAGGAAAAAATTCATTCGATTTGGATTGTAGTCAATGCAAGAGTGGTATATATACAATCGTTATAAAGGGAAATACTACCAATCTTTCACAAAAGATAAATGTAATAAAGAAGTCTTAGTTTAAAATCAAATTTCTTTGTTTTCAAATTGTAATAAGGACTGAAAAAACTGCATGATGAAAGGTTTCTTACTGCATTGCCTTATTGTTTATTACGATATAGAGCATTGGATTTTAAGATTGGTAAAGCCAACCTTGAAATCTGATGCTCTGATTTTGAGAACGGATAATATAGGAGACTTTATTCTTTGGTTGAACTCTGCCAAAATAATACGAGAACGAACAAAAGGGGAAATAACTCTGCTTTGTTCTCCGGCAGTTGCTTCATTGGCAAAAAATATTCCCTATTTTGACCGCATTATAACAATAGATGAGAAAAAGTTTCTCACAAATCTTGTATATCATTTCAAGCTATTAAAGACCATAAGGGTATATACGTATGATTTAGTTCTCAATCCTCTTTATTCAAGGGATTATTTTGTAGGCGATATTGTTGTAAGAAATGTTTGTGCAGGGGTTAAAATCGGCTTTGGTTGCGATTACTTCAACACGAAAGCAAAATTGAGACGTTTTTTGTCTGATAATAGCAAGCAAAACGGGCTGTTGAAGAGCTTACTTGCAAAATCAAACAGATTTTATGACAGATTGATTGATGCAGATAAGGAAAGCAAAATGGAGCTTTGTCGTAATGCAGAGTTTGTTTCAAAATTATTTGGTTGTAAATTTGGCTCTGCGTTACCTGAATTATGCTTTAATGTTCCGGAGTTCAAATATGAAGATGAGTATGTAGTCGCTTTTATAGGTGCAAGTCAAAGTCAAAGAAAGTGGGGGGGTAAAAAGTTCATGGAAGTTATCGAAAAATTTGACTGCTCTGTTGTGTTGTGCGGAGGGAAAGAGGATTATGAATTTGCAAACGATATTGCGACATCTGTAACTGCAAAAAGTAAAGTATTAAATTTGGCAGGCAGGACTACTTTGCTTGAATTGTGTTCAGTTATTCGTTCTGCCAAACTTGTGATAAGTAATGATACTGTTGCAGCTCACATTGCTGCAATGGTAAGAACAAAATGTGTCGTTATTTGTCCTGGAAATTTCAGAACAAGATTTCATCCTTATCAAGTGGAAGAAGATTTGGAAAATGCAAAACAATACTTTCCAATCGCAATAAGGTATGAAATGGATTGTTTTGACTGTGCAGGATTGTGCATTCACAACGTTGATAAACTAAAACCTTATCCGTGCATAGAAAACATAAGTGTAGATATGGTAATGGAGCAAATTAACAAAATTTTGAAAGCATGACGCCTGTTGTTTCTGTCATTACGGTTTGTTTTAATGCCGCAAGGGATTTGCAAAAGACGATTGAGAGCGTGCGAAAGCAGTCGTACAATAATATAGAATATGTGATTGTTGATGGTGGTTCGCAAGACGGCAGCAGAGAATTGATTGCTGCCTCGGGTGATGTGGTGTCTAAGTGGGTGTCTCGCAGCGACAAGGGATTGTATTATGCAATGAACGACGGCTTGGACATGGCTTCGGGTGAGTATGTCTTGTTCCTAAACGCCGGAGATGTGTTCTTTGAGTGTTCGACGCTCGAAAAGATTTTCTCGCTTTCGCCTTCGGATATGGATATTTACTATGGTGATACGATGATTTGCGACAGCAGTGGCGAGAGTGTGGGTCGCCGCCGTCTCAAACTGCCCGTGCAGCTGTCGGCAAAGAGCTTCCGCTGGGGCATGAGCGTGTGTCATCAGTCTGTATTGATACGTCGGAGCATCTGTTCGCACTATGATACGGCTTATTGCATCACTGCCGACTATGACTGGGTGCTTTCGGCAATCGAAAGGGCTGAGCAAAACAAGATTTGCAATACCGGTTTGTTCGTCAGCTGCTTCCAACAGGGCGGACTGAGCAGCCGACACATCAAAAAGGCTAACTTGGAGCGTTTTGTCATCATGAAAAAACACTACGGACTTGTTCAATCGCTGTGGTTTAACTTCCTAATGGTGTTCCGTTTGCTTTTTACTTATTGCAAATTGGGAAGGATTTAGCTCGGAATTTGAATAATTGTTCGTATATTTGCAGTCGTTAATTCAAAAAGAACAGATAAATGAGACTACTTGAAGAAAAGGTTGCTCTTATCACGGGAGCATCAAGAGGAATAGGCAAGGCAATCGCTTTGGAGTTTGCAAAGCAGGGTTGCCATATTGCTTTTAGCGATATGAGAAGAGATGAGAACATGGAGGCTTGCGAAAAGGAGTTGGCGGCTTTGGGTGTCAGGGCGTTGGGCTTTGCTTCCGATGCTTCGTCTTTTGCAGATAGTGAAGCCTTGGTTGATAAAGTTGTGGCAGAGTTCGGAAAGATTGATATTTTGGTGAACAATGCCGGAATTACAAGGGACAATCTGCTTATGAGAATGAGCGAAAGCGATTGGGACTTGGTGCTTACGGTGAACTTGAAGAGCGTTTTCAACCTCACTCACGCCTGCCAAAAATATATGATTAAGCAAAGAAGCGGCTCAATCATCAACATGAGCAGCGTTGTGGGCGTAAGCGGAAATGCAGGTCAGGCAAACTATTCGGCATCTAAGGCCGGTATCATCGGCTTTACAAAGAGTATCGCAAAGGAACTTGGTTCGAGAAACATAAGATGCAATGCCATTGCTCCGGGATTTATTCTCACCGATATGACTGCCCAACTGAGCGAAGAGGTTCGCAAAGATTGGGAGAAGAAAATCCCGCTTCGCCGAGGAGGAAAGCCCGAAGAAGTGGCAAAAGCCTGCGTGTTCTTGGCTTCTGACCTCAGTTCGTATGTCAGCGGTCAGGTTATACACGTCTGCGGTGCGATGAATTGTTAGCAAATTACAGAATTATTAAAATAGAATAACCAATGAAAAAATTTGATCCCGCAACAGCCATAAATGCTGTTCAACAAATTTCTTCGGAAAGAGGTGTCAATCCGAACATTAACGATTCGGCTACATTCACTTTCCCTTATGGACAAACAATGACGGACACTTTCCACGGTGAAACCGAAGGATATTATCTTTATTCTCGCCATTGGAATCCTTCAAACTTCGCTTTGTGTCAGGCTCTTGCCGCAATGGAGGGTACAGAGGCTGCATGGGTTACCGGCTCCGGCATGGCGGCAATCACTTGTGCCTTGATGCATTTCTTGAAAGCAGGAGACCACTGCGTGGCTTCCCAAACTGTCTATGGCGGAACGTTCGCTTTCTTGAAGAACTACATAGTTAAGTATGGTGTAGAGGTAACTTTTGTCGATACAACCAACTTGGAAGAAGTCAAGGCGGCAATGAAACCAAACACAAAGGTCGTTTATACCGAGTGTATGTCCAATCCGCTTTTGAGAATTGCCAACATACCGGAACTAAAACGCATTGCCGAGGCAGGCGGAGCAAAACTTTTGGTGGATAATACGTTCTCTCCAATGATTTTCTCTCCATACAAGTTGGGTGCAGACGTGGTTATTTATTCCATGACCAAGTTTGTGAACGGCAAAAACGACTGTGTGGCAGGTGCAATCTGTGCTTCGCAAGAGGTAATCAACGCCATGATTGACGTAAACGACGGAACAGCAATGTTGTTGGGTCCTGTATTGGATTCGTTCCGCTCTACATCAATCTTGAAGAACCTTTACACTCTACATATCCGTATGCAACAACACTCAAAGAACGCTGCATATCTCTCAAAACGTTTCAATGAAATAGGAATAAAGGCAAACTATCCGGGCAATGAGGATCATATCGACCACAAATTGATGACCGAATTGATGAATGAGGGCTTTGGTTATGGCGGAATGATAGCTATAGACCTCGGAACTGCCGAAAGAGCAAACCTATTCATGGAAGCAATGCAGGCAAAGGGCGTAGGATATTTGGCAGTGTCGTTGGGATACTTCCGTACTTTGTTCTCATGCTCGGGAAAATCGACTTCGTCAGAAGTGCCTGAGGAGATACAAAAGAAAATGGGTATGAGCGAGGGCTTGGTTCGCTACTCGGTCGGCTTGGACAACGATATGGAACACACATTCCAACTAATTGTGGAAGCTCTTAAGGAGATACATTTCATTTAGTTTAATTTTCATTTTATCTATTGACCCGCTCCGGCGGGTCTTTTTTTTGGATAAATTGAGACAAAATGCAGCACTGCAAAAAAACAAAGTCGAACAGCCGACAAAAAAAATCAAAGCATCGGGAGTGTAAAGTGATTTTTTCTTGATTTCTTTGTCGGTTTGGGTGCGTTTGCAGTTTTTTTTGTACCTTTGTACGTTGATTTTAACGGATAGAAACAGCGATGGATTTAGAGAACGAAAGAATACAAAGGGTAAACATCGAGACCCAGATGAAGCAGGCGTACATCGATTATGCCATGAGCGTCATTGTTTCGAGAGCTTTGCCTGACGCAAGAGACGGATTGAAACCTGTTCACCGCAGAATTTTGTACGCCATGGGCGACATGGGAATGACTTACAACACCAAACACAAAAAATCTGCCAGAATAGTGGGAGAGGTACTCGGTAAGTACCACCCTCACGGCGACTGCTCGGTTTATATGGCCATGGTGAGAATGGCTCAGTGGTGGTCGCTCAGATATACAATGATTGACGGACAAGGTAACTTTGGTTCGGTCGATAATGACCCTCCGGCTGCAATGCGTTACACCGAGGCGAGAATGTCAAAAATCGCTTCGGAAATGTTGGCAGATATAAATAAGGATACGGTTGATTTTACCAATAACTTCGATGACAGTTTGCAGGAACCTACCGTTTTGCCTACCAAGATACCTTATTTGTTGGTCAATGGAACAAACGGCATTGCCGTCGGCATGGCAACAAACATGGCTCCGCACAATTTGAGCGAAACAATAGATGCTATCATTGCATATATTGATAATAAGGATATTACGATTGATGAACTAATGCACTACATCAAGGCACCGGATTTTCCTACCGGAGGAGTGATTTACGGATATGACGGAGTGAGGAGTGCTTTCCATACCGGAAGAGGTCAGGTTGTCATAAGAGGTACGGCTTACATTGAGCAGGACAAGCATTCCGATGCAGAGCAGATAGTGGTTACCTCGGTGCCTTACCAAGTTGTCAAATCCGACATGGTAAAACATCAGGCTGCATTGGTGGAAGAAAAGAAGATTGAGGGAATTTCGAGAATTAAAGACGAGAGTAACAAAGACGGAGTGAGAATTGTCTATAAGCTCAAGCGAGATGCAATGAGCAATGTGGTACTCAACAAGCTCTATCAGTACTCTGAGTTGCAGTCTTCGTTCTCTATCAACAACATTGCCTTGGTTAATGGCAAGCCTAAGCTGCTTAACTTGAAGGATATGATAGAATGCTTTGTCAGTCACAGAGAAACGGTGGTTGAACGCCGCACTCGCTTTGAGCTTGGCAAGGCAGAGGAGAGAATGCACATCGTTGAGGGCTTGTTAAAGGCGTTGGACTTCATCGACGAAATTATTTCACTTATCAGAGAGAGCGAAACAATAGCTCAGGCAAAAGAAAGACTGCAAGAACAGTTCGGTTTCTCTGAATTGCAAGCCGCAGCAATCGTGGCAATGCGTCTCGGACAGTTGGCAGGCTTGGAAAGAAAGAAGCTGCAAGACGAGTTTGACGAACTTTCCGCCTTTATTGCACGTTGCAAAGAGATTTTGGAAAACCACGATGTGCTTATGCAGGTTGTGAAAGACGAATTGACGGAGATAAAAGAGAAATATGGAGACGCAAGACGCTCGCAAATCGAATACTCTTCGTCAGATTTCAGGATTGAAGACATGATTGCCAATGAGGAAGTGGTAGTTTCGGTTTCTCATTTGGGATATATCAAACGTACACCTTTGAGTGAATACAAGGTACAGAACAGAGGAGGCAAAGGAAGCCGCGGAGGAGCGTTGAGAGACGAAGACTTTATTGAGCATATCTACACTGCGTCAATGCATGACTACATATTGTTCTTCACAGAGAAAGGAAAGTGTTATTGGCTCAGGGCTTTCGAGCTTCCGGAGGGGACAAAAACCACCAAGGGTCGCATGATACGCAACATACTCAACATAGAAGAAGGAGATACTATCAAGGCGCACGTGGCAACCAAAGATTTGAGAGACAAAGACTACGTAAACAGCAACTACATCGTCATGTGTACCAAGAAAGGTCATATAAAAAAGACCTCATTGGAGGCTTACTCACGTCCGAGAGCCAACGGAATCATAGCATTCGGCGTCAAGGAAGGAGATGAGTTGCTCGAAGTCAGACTAACAAGCGGAACAGACGAAATACTCATCGCCGCAAAAAGCGGAAAGTGCATACGCTTTAACGAAAGCACCGTAAGACCTATGGGAAGAGGAGCTGCCGGAGTGAAAGCAATGACTTTGGCAGACGAGAATGATGAAGTCATAGGAATGGTTGTTGCAAACGAACAAAGCGATATTCTTGTTGTTTCGGAGAATGGTTACGGCAAGCGTTCAAAACTTGAAGAATATCGAATAACCAACCGAGGTGCAAAGGGTGTAAAGACGATAAACATCACCGAAAAGACAGGAAACTTGGTTGCAATCAAGCAAGTGAGCGATGAAGACGACCTTATGATTATGAACCGTAGCGGTTTGACAATCAGAATGCACGTTTGCGATTTGCGAGTTCTCGGAAGAGCAACTCAAGGCGTGAGATTGATAAACATCAAGGAAGGAGACGCCATTGCATCTGTTACAGAGATAAGCAAGGAAGAAGATGATGAAACAATAATTGAAGAAAACACGACGTTAAATCAAGGTATAACAGAATAAAAAACAAATCAATAATGAAAAGAAAGGTTATATTGGCAGCTTTGCTTGCCGCATCAATCGGAGTTTCTGCACAAACCATGAAAGTACAAAGTGCTTATTCCGACATGAAGAACGACAGATGGAGAAACGCAATGGCAAATATTGAGGAGGCTTGCGTAAATGAAAAGACCAAGGACGACGCAAAAACGTGGAACTATGCAGGTCTGATTTATGCAAAGTTCGTCGAGCTTTCCACATCGACCGATCCGAAAGACCAAAAGTTATTTAAGAAACAGAAAGTGGATACTCCGATAGAGCAGTTGGCAGATAAGGCTCAGGACGCCTTGATTAAGTCGATGGAATTGGAGAAAAAAGCCGGTACAAACGAGTTTGCCACCAGCAATAACGGGGCTTTGATTGTTGTTTCGGGCTACCAGTTGGACAGAGCGATAAATTTCTTCAATGAAGGCAAGTATGAGGAGTGCATTCCTTTGTTTGAAAAAGCTGCAACTGCTGCAAAAGCTTGCGGACAAGGTGATATACTAAATCGTTCCAAACTTGTGATGGCAATGGCATACGATGCTTTGAAGCAGAAAGACAAAGCTGTCGAAATATATAGAGAATTGGTAAAGAGCGGAGCAAAAGAAAAAGAGGCTTACATCAACCTTTATGTTGCCAATGTTGCAAACAAGGAGATGGACAAGGCTATCAACGTATTGAAAAAAGGCGTGAAGGTCATGCCGAAAGACCCTCAGATGAAAGCATTGCTTGGCGGAGCTTACTTGCAGGCAGGAAACAGAGATGAAGCCGAGAAAGTGGTGAACGATCTGCTTGCAATGGGGGCAGACAATCCGGAAATATTGAACTATGTTGGCGGAATATATCGCGATGCTGACGAAACAGCCAAAGCAGAGGAGTATTACAACAAATCATTGACCATAAAGGCCGACCAAACTGACGCATACTTGGGATTGGGAACAACATATTTCAACAAGGGAATAGCAACTTTGAAAGAAGCAGAGAAAGTTCCGTTGGACGATATGACGGGTGCATACGACAAGATGAAGAACGAGGCGTTCGATTTGTTCAAGCAGGCAATTCCAAACTTCAACAAAGTTTTGGAAACCAAGCCAAACGATTTTCAGAGCTTGAAAGCATTGAGAAATATTTACTCATTGTTGAACATGAAAGCAGAATTTCAAGCTATTGATGCCAAGTTGAAACAATCGAACTGATAATTTGTTTTTTTCTTATTCATAGTATTTAAATATTTTTTTGTTTGGAGGCTCGCACATTGAGGCGAGCCTTTTTTGTTGCGAGAAATGACGAAAAGAGGACTTTGCTTTCTTTCTACTTTACATAATTGTAATTATGTTCCAATAGGGGTTTGGCAATTTTGTTCGCCGAAAGGCTGTAAATAACTGTATTTTTGACTGAATTTTGTCGGCGATTTGTTGCAAGAAATCGCCGATATTTTTTGAAAAGACGCCGAGTTTTTTCAAAAAGTCGGCGTCTAAATTTGAAAAAGTGGCGTTTGAACAAAATGAAACGGCATTTGGGAAAAATCAAACGGCGTAGTCAAATAAATCGCCAATTTAATTTGCCAATTCGCCGTTTTGGATTTCATCAAATATCGTATTTCATTTGCCAATTCGGCTCTCAAACTTTTCCAACTTGCATTCGCTTTGGTTTTGTTCAAATCCTCAAATTCCGAATGCTTATTGTGTAATAATAAACTTTTCTTACACCTGCTCCGATTGAGGTTTTGGTCTGAAAGACTTAAAGTTAAAGATTATTTATCCTTCTGTTTTAGTCTGTATTACAGCTGTTTAGAATACCGATAAACTCTTTGGACATGGTTGCTCGGGGTTTCAGTGCGTGCAACATGATGTTTTCGGCTATGGATTTGGGAAATATATTGCTGTAAATGAAACTTTTGAGGAGTATTGTATAGGTTTGTTTCCACTCTTTGCCGTGAGCGGGAACAGATTTGCCATACCTGAGACGTGTTTCCAAGTGTGCAATTTCGTGAATGAGAACGACAAGTGTCGTATATGGGGACAAATTGTCGTTGATTGTTATCAAATGTTCGCCGTCGGCACATTGGCGATAGTTTCCGAGAGTTCTTTTGCGAGAATGTACCGTTTTGATTGTCAAATCCTTATATTCTGAAATCAAATCGTAGCATTTCTTTTCTGCCTCAGGCGGTAGCAATGTGTAAAGTCCTCTCATTGTCGGGCAAAGAAAAGAAAGAGAAAGTCGGACAGTTGCATTTGCGTTTTGAACGATGCTTTTTGCCATACGGAGAACTTGATGCACAAGAACAAAACAAAAATGCAACAATCAAAATCAGCAATCCTAACTTTCTCTTTCTCATTTTATTAAAGTTTTATTTTATATCAAAATTCGCTTTTCTGTACTTTCTTTGCTTTTTTTGTCTTCGGCTCGGGCAATTCTTCGTACATCTCGATAAAATGTACTCAAAATATGATTTGCTCGTTGCCACTCGCTTTTCACTTTTAGTAAATAACTACTTTATGTGTCGAGATATTCTCATCAGCCTTGATTGTGATAAAATAAACTCCCGATTTAAGATTTTGTAAATCAAGTGTATATGAGGTGGTATTTGAAGGTATTGTTTCAGTTCTGACAACTCTTGCTGCTTGGTCGCATATTGTGAGGGCAATTTGAGAGTAAGAATTGTCGAAGGTAACTGTCAGAATGTCTTTTGCAGGGTTCGGAGCTATGCTTGCCAAGTCTTCTTTTGCCGCAACCGAAGGCAGTGAGGAGTTGTAGTCCATTCCTCCTATCGAAGAGACGCCTGTGTTTGCAGGGTCAAGCCATGGTTTCAATCGGCGGCTGTTTGACGAACCGTTTGAACTCCAAGAGTATGACAATTTGCCATAATAATCGACTTTATCGTCCTCTGCTACATTGCAAGCCGAAGTCCCTCCGGTCAAATCGCCAATTATCTGTCCGTAAACGTTAAACAATGCCGAGCCTGAGGAACCTCCTTCTGTTATTCCGTAACCATTGGTTGTCGGTTCCCACTTTACCAGCCAGTGAGTGGCGGTGCTTGCTCCCATGCTTATGGACTGAAGTCTTGTGTTGAAGGTTGAAATTTTCTTCACGTCTCCCGAAGGGTGATGAATGCAAACTCCCTGTGTTACAGCTTGGTTTCTATTGTCCCAACCACACCAGAAAGGATTGTAACTCTGCGGAATTTGGTCGTTCAACAGAAGCAAACAAAAGTCGCTTCCCCCATCGCTGTAAGTGTTATCGTAAGCTTTTACGGTTGCACCGGTGAGCGAGTGAGAGCGAGAGGGCTCTTGCGAAGGTGTTGAGCAACCCGAGGTTTCGTAATTGAAGTAAAAAACAAATTGTGAGTAATAAGAACTTGACGAAACGCTTTCTATACAGTGTGCAGCGGTCAAAAGATATGGTGTTCGGTCATAATTGGTATTGTTAATCAGCGTTCCGGTACACCAACCCATCGTATAAGCGTCCATTTTGACAAGTATTCTTGCGACAGCACGCTGTTGTTTGCGGAAATCATCGCCTTCCGAGCAGTTTACATTGACATTGCACGAACCCGAAGAGCGATATTCGCTTGACGACTTCTCGGGAATGTCTCTGTAAGCGTAACCAATTTCGCTTATTTCAAGCTCTGCTTTTTCGCTTTGGTCAAGAGGCTCTACGTATTCAAAGATTATCCTCTCTCCTTCCAAGTATTCAGTTGCGAAAGTGTGCAATTCATGATTGTTAAATGAGGAGAAAGCTCCCAAAACTCTCGAACGGTCGTCGTTATACAAGAAAAGTTTTCCGTTTTTTGGTAAACGAAATCTTTCGGAGTAGAATACCAATGCCTGAGCTTCAGGAACTTCTACAGCAAGACGATAAATCCTGTCGGTCTTTGTCTCTATGATTGTCGCATTTTCAAAAAAATCTTTGTCGCAACGAAGAATGACACCGAAACGTCTTGGTTTGAACATGGCTTCTTCACTTTCGTCTTCGGCAATGAGCTTATCGACATCGGGTTGTTGAAGGGTGATTGTGTTAATCGGAGCATTGTCCGCATTTTTCAGAGAGAACGATGGCGGCATCTCCCCTGTGCTTAATTGTGCAAACAAGGTAAAGGTTGCCAACAATGCTGTCAAAAATAATAAGTGCTTTTTCATGTTGATTGTGTTTTATTTTTGTGTTTATTTATTTCGACAATTATTCTTTCAAATGGCTTAATATGCTGTTGTGAATGGTCAATAGTTGCGGTATGAGCATGGTTTTGTCATCGTGTTTGATAACATAATCTGCCAAAGCGTCCTTCTGCTCTTGCGACATCTGATTTGACATTCTTGCAACAACTTGTTGCTCACTACACTTGTCGCGTTGCATCACTCGTTTGATTATAACATCTTTCGGAGAGCTGATTGAAATCGTCAAATCGAAATTTTGCTGCAAATTGTTCTCAAATAAAATCGCACTTTCCATGATAACGTATGGCGAAGTCTGCTTGCTACTCCACAAAGAGAACATTTCAAACACCTTGGGGTGCGTCATAGAGTTGAGTTGTCTCAATTTGTCTTTGTCATTGAAGACTATGTCGGCAAGAACCGCCCTTTGCAATACTTGATTTTTGACAACCTCTCTGCCGAATGCTTTTTCAATTTGTTCGAGGAACGATTTGTCTTCATAAAGTCGCTTTGCTTCGCTGTCGGAGTAAAAGACAGGTATTCCGATTGTCTCAAAAACTCGAGCAATCAACGATTTTCCGCAACCTATACCTCCTGTCAATCCTACCTTTGCTCTCATTTCTGTATTATATAATCGACTTTTGAGGGTGAAACGGAGATTACTTTGATAAAATCGGGAACATTTGAAAGCATTACCCTTAGTTTCTTTTTCTCATCATCGTTTGAATAAATCACGTATGCGGAAAGTTCGTCCGTGTTCACTTTTTTGAAGTCTTCCATGGCGACTTTGTAACGTATTTTGACGTTTGAGGGAAACAATCTGAGCTTGTCGTCTTTTCCTGCGATGATTTCCACCGGCAAAACAATGTCATTTTCGGTGTATTCCCTAACTTTGATACTTAATCCGACGTTACTTTGATGTAAACTTACCTTTTCTTGATTGAAATCGAAGTCTATGGGTACAAAGGTGAAGAAATTACGGTCTATGTCTTTGATTGTGATTTCTTTGGTGAAGAGTGTGTCAATTTTTTCTATGCTTTCTTTGTTTCCCTCCAACCAAACGTATTTGTCAATCAGCTCCGGTTGCTGCGAAACACCGAAAGGTTGTTTGCATTCGACCTTTACCCTGCTTACAAGCGGAACTTGCTTAGAGTATGTCTTGTTCCAGCCCAAAATGAGGGTGTCCGGCATGATTTGTATGGGGACTTTTTGCATTCTTATCTCAGAAAGCACTTGTTTGTTCAAAAATCCGGTGGGTATCTTGGCTCTTCCGCTCTGCATATTGAGCGATAAGGAACCTATATCAAACTGTATGTTGTTTGATTTCCTGAATGGCAACCGGCTTGCGAGCAAATCAAAGCCCGAACTCGTGATATGAACATCTATTATGCTGTCGCTGCAATATATACTCTGATGAGGATTGTCTGTATTGACAAAAGAAACAGACAGAGAGTAGTTATATTGATACGTTTTTCCCAAAACAACGAACAACCACAACGCTCCGCTCATACAAAGGCACAACAACGCCGTTCTGACCTTGGTGTTGGTCAGCAGTTGGTACAATTTGTTTTTGTTTTTACGGCTGTCAGACGGCATCTTCTGCACAAACAAAAGCGAGCGTCTGCATTTCAACAGTGCAGAACGCTCTCATAATTCGATAAATCTCAAAGAGAAAGCTCTAATTCTTTTGGTCGGTTGCAACACTCATTGCTACGGCAGTTTTCTCTACCTCGATTTTTACATCGTTTGCAACTTCTATCAAAACGGTTGTCTCTCTCACATCGGCAATCTTGCCATGCAATCCGCCGATTGTTACAACCCTTTGACCCTTTGTAAGAGCCTCTCTGAATTTCTTTTCTTCCTTTTGTCTCTTTTGCTGAGGGCGTATCATGAAAAAGTAAAATATCACGATGATTGCCACCAACATGATGATAGAACTCATTGCTCCACCACCACCTGCTTGTAAAAGCACATTCAATACGTTCATTGCTAAAATTTTATTATTTGTTTGTTAATTTAGTTCTTCAATATACGTCTGCCACAATGCGGAGCTGCGTTTGTGCAGGCTTGGTATTTGCGTTCACTGTTACTTGTTTGGTAATCCTCATGCCGTTTGCTCCGTCCGAATCGTAAGTTACCGAAATCATTCCGCTCTCTCCCGGAGCTATTTCTCCGTGAGGATAGTCGGCAACGGTACATCCGCATGAGGTATTGACCTCGTAAATGACCAAAGGACTATTTCCCGTATTTGTAAACTTAAAACTGCCACTCACCCTCTCTCCTGCCTCAACTCGTTTGAAGTCTATCACGTCTCTTTCAAACTTTATGCTTGTCATCTTGTCGATAACGGAAACGTCAATGTCGTTTTCGCTTTTCTTGTTGCCGCAAGAGGAAAATAAAACGCCGCAACAAATTAGCAAAACACCGAAAGAATTTATGCAATTCAAAAGTTTTTTCATTGTTTGCCACTTATTCGTTTTCAATATCTTCTTTCATTATTCTGCCTTCGGCTCTCAGGTCAATGAGGAACCTATCCAACAATCCGTTCACAAACAATTTGCTTCTTTCTGTTGAAAACTCTTTGGCAAGTTCAATATATTCGTTCATCGTTACCCTTACCGGAATGTTAGGACAGTACAATAACTCGGTGATACCCATCTTTATTATAATCCTATCCAAAAACGCAAGTCTGTCCATGTCCCAATTTTCGACGTGTTTGCGGAATAGTTCGTCGTATTCGTCATAATGGGCAAGCGTCTTTGTGAGTAAATCGACTGCAAAGGCTTTTCGGTCGTCCGTTTTCTCGTCAAACATCTGAAAGAGGGGCTTGTGAGGCAATGCATCTTCCTCGTAATCTTTCAAATAGTTGAGATAGGTAAGTCCGACAAAGAGAAAATCGCTTTCCCAATAGAGTTGCTTCTCAAAAAGGAAATCCAAAAAAGACTCATTCTTCAAAAGGTAATTCTTCATCATCAGTATAACTACCTTCCTGTGGTCTTCAAAGGTGCAGTTTTCAAGAATCATGTATTTCTTGTACGAATCCGAATCCTTAAAACGGTTGAAGATGTTCTTCAACATATCTTTTTGTTCAACCCAGTTGATTTTTAGTTTTTCCACAGCCTTGTTCAGCTCGATGTTCTCTTGCAATCGGGCAAACAAAGGGTTGGTTACAAATCTCATGTTGGGGTTTAACTCTTCTTCGGTGGGGAAAAATTTTGTCTTTGCTTCCTCAATTTGATTTTCTGCAATGTCTCTGATTTCCAAAGTTGCAGAATAAATATACACTTGCAGTTTGTAGGTTTGCTCAATGCCTTCAAGCAAATCTTGTTCAGCCAATGCGACATCCTTATTTCCCGACATCATGCAGGAATAAAGCTGTTGCAAAACCTTGGCACGTAAGAAATGGCGACTTAACATTTAATTCTAAAACGTTTTCTTGTTGTTGTTTTTGCGTTGCAAAGGTAGGAAAAAAAATCTGTTCGACAATATGGTGCGACTAAAAAAGGCTTTTTTATTGCAAAAGCCAAAGGCAGAGAAGCGAAACGCCAAAGCTCAACAGGGTAACCACAATTCCGCTTTTGAAAAACTCCCAAAAGCCTATTTTTACACCGAAACGCTCAGAAGATTCTATGACAATGATGTTTGCCATTGCTCCTATTATCGTGGCATTTCCTGCAAGGGTCGAAGCACTTGCAAGAGCAAGCCAAAGAGTTTGGTCTGCCGCCGCATTCATTATCGGTAACATCAAAACGGTATAGGGAACGTTGCTCAAAATCTGGCTCATCACCAAGCTGATACCATGAACTGACAGCAATCCGGAGAAGTCTTTGCTGATTGAAATGGAGAATACCTTGTCCAAAACACCTGTTTGCTGCACTGCTCCGACCACAACAAAAAGAGAAGCAAAGAAAAGCAACAACACCCAATCGACTTCTTTGAGCAATTCGGTGGGTTTGTGCTTCGAAAAAAGGATTATGAGTGCTGCGGCAGCCAATGCAATGACGCAAATCGGAAGTTGCAATATCTTTCCCAAGAAAAATCCTGCAACAAGCAAAACAAAAATGATTGAAGAAGCATAAGCACCATGCTGTTTCGGCTCTGTGTCTTCGATATATCTCAAAGGGGTTGAAAGGGAGAACTCTTTGCGGTAAACAAACCATATAACAACAACCGTGATTGCCATCGAAATAAGCGAAACGGGGAGCAGATGCAGCATGAAATCGGCGTATGATATTCCGCTATTGAGACCTATGAGCATATTTTGAGGATTGCCGGTGATTGTCATCACGCTTCCGACGTTTGAAGAGAGTATTTCGGCAATAAGATAAGGCAGAGGGTTGAGCGAAGCTCGCTTACATATAGATATAATGACGGGTGTAAAAATCAGAACGACTGCATCGTTCACCAAAAAGGCAGACCCTATGCCGGAAATCAAGACTATGCATACAAGGAGCTTTGTTCGCGTATTTGCAAAGGCAAGTGTCTTTTGTGCAACTATGTTAAACAATCCGTCTGCTTTGAGTGCAGAGATTACTATCATCATTCCCAAAAGCAAAAAGATAGTATTGAAATCTATGAAGCTGACTGCCTGAGAAAAATCCACAATTCCCAAGCACATCATGGCAACTGCACCAACAAAAGCTGCCGAAGGTCGGTCAATATTGACCTTTGGCAGCCTTGTAAAGATAATTCCTATATATGTGATGATGAACACCACAAGTGCAATGGTCTCTGTACTCATCTGTCAAGGGTATTTGTCGAAGTGTTTTTTACTTTTTGTTTTTCCCGAGCAAGTCAAACATATTTCTTTTGTAGTCTTCAACTCCCGGCTGGTCAAAAGGATTGACCCCGAGCAGGTATGCACTCAATGCACAGGCAAATTCAAAGAAGTAAATCAATTCTCCCATTGAGCGAGCGTCCAAGCGTGGAATTGTAATCTCGATTTGTGGCACTCCTCCGTCAGTGTGAGCCTTACTTGTCGCCTTTTGGGCAATGTGGTTTATGCTTTCAAGAGAATATTTCGTCAGATAGTTCAAACCATCGAGGTCGTTTGCATCAACAGGAATGCTAATTTGTCTTCGGCTTTCGGCAACTTTGAGAACTGTTTCAAACAATATGCGTTCCCCCTGCTGCACATATTGACCCAAAGAGTGCAAGTCCGTAGTGTTGTTCAGCCCAACGGGAAAAAGACCCTTGAGTTGCTTGCCCTCACTCTCTCCAAAAAGCTGCTGCCACCAAGCAATGAAATACTGTAAGCAAGGTTCGTATGCCACAAGTGCCTCAATCTTTTTTCCTTGCGAATAAAGGCTGTTTCTTATTGCCGCATAGCGATATGCAGGATTGTTTTCACTTTGGTCATTTATCAATTCGTCTCTCATTTGTCTTGCTCCCGCAAGCAGCTCTTCAATATCTGCTCCTGCAACTGCCACAGGTAGCAGACCCACAGGAGAAAGTACCGAAAACCTTCCGCCCACATCGTCTCTTATTTCAAAAGTCCGATAACCATTTTCTTTGCTCTCTTGCCTCAAAGCCCCCTTTTGTCGGTCTGTTATGGCAATTATTCGGTCTTTTGCTTCGAGTTTGCCATATTTTTTCTCCAATTCGGCTCTCAAAAGACGGAACGCTATTGCCGGTTCGGTGGTTGTACCGCTTTTTGAGATGACACAGAGGCAGTATTCCTTGTGTTTGAGATAGTCGATAAGGTCTGCAATATAGTCTTGCGAAAGATTGCAGCCTGCATAGACCACCTCACATTTGTGGTGAGGGTGTTTGGCAAAATCAAAGTAAGGTGTGAGAGCCGAAATCACAGCCTTAGCTCCCAAATACGAGCCTCCGATGCCTATGACCACCAATACATCAGCTTTTTTTCTCACAAGGTCGGATGTCTTCTTTATTATATCTGTCTCTTCTTCCGAAATGCAGCAAGGCAAGTCCCTCCAACCGAGAAAATCACTGCCTTTGCCCGTTGCATTGCAAAGATTGTCAAAAACTTCTTGTCGCTTCTCGTTGTCAAAACACAATGGTGCTTCGCTCTTTCCAAAATTCGAAAAATCAAATTCCAATTCCATATCGGTGTTCTTTTTGTGTTGTGTCTGCAAAAGTACGAAATTTCAAAATACGCAACAGCAAAATAAGGATAATAAAACGCAAAAATCACAATGTATAGCCGATTGTGAGAATGACATCGGTGGTCGAAAACCTCACATCGTCGTGGTACTTATAATAGGTAGAGCGAATAAAGTGTCGGTTTCTCAAAACAATGTTCCATTTCTTGCCCGAATGGTAGGTAATAAAGGGAGATATGACCGTCAGATGGGAATGTCCCGCATCGCCTTGCGAATTTCTAATATAGTCCTGAGCTGTGTTGTGCCACGTATAGAGATAAAAGTGTTCTGCACTCACATCATAGCTCCAACGTTTGTTGTGAGTAGCTCCCGTATAGAGCTTTATGCTGAAACCACTTCCCAAATTGTAATCTCGATTGTCAAAAGAATAAAAATCGGTCGTGTTTCCGCCAAGGGCAATGCCGTTCAAATAGGTTGCAGAACGAAATTCCAATGGTTTGTTTCTAAAACTGCCATGTCTGACAAACAATCCCCCTATGCCGAAAGCTGCTGCTTCCGATATTTTGTAGGGAGAGAATTTTTCTCCGTTTTTCTTTCCGATTTGCGAATCATAGAAATCAAAATGTTGAAACACTCCTATGGTTACCGAATACTTGTCGCTGTTGTCCAAGTTCTTGCCCCACAAAATTCCGGTGGCGTTTACTTGAGAGAAAAGCGGCTGTTTGGAAAACAAATCCATGCCCACATTGAGCGTAAACCACTCGTAGGGTGTGTAATAGCTGCCACGAGAGTCTCGTAACGGCTCTCCATAAATCATATTCATGCCCAAATGAATACTTGTTTCTCCTGATTTTATCCTGTCATACTCAGACAAAAAACGCCCTCCTGCAAAAAAGTTGAGATAAAGGGGAACATCGGGAAGCTCTCTTCCTTTGGTTCTCTCGACTTTCCAACTCCGGGCGTTCAACAGTCGATTGACTCCCCTGATTGGCGATATGCAGGCAACAAAGAACTCTCTGAAAAAGCGTTCTGCTCCCCAAGAAGTGTTGTCGATAAGCAAGTCAGACAACCGGAAAGTTATTTCGCCCAAGCAAATTCCTCCTATGGTGGTTGTAAACAAGTCGTTGATTGAAGGAAGCTCGTTTTCGCCAAAATATTCCCACATAAGGCTACCGCCCAAGGCAAAAGGACTGCTCTGCCAGAAGCTCAGACCATTTGAACGTGCCGCATTGAAGTATAGACTTCCGTGATAAGGGTGTGCAAACAAGTTGGTGGAAAATTTATCGCCGTCCCAAACAGGCTTTGATGTAAGGTTTGTTTTTATAGACTGCCATGACAGCTGTGCATAATCGGCATTGAGAATAGTTTTGTTAAAAGCCCATACAAAGGTATTTGTTGCCAACACCTCACCTGCTGCCAAGAGCGGTTTCTTGGGAGCAACAAACAAACTATCGCTATGATATATCCTTCCGGTTTCCTCGAAAAATAATATGTGTTGTGCCTTTGTTGGCATGAAAGGGGCTATTGTCAAAAGAAACACAAGATATAATTTCTTCATATACTATGGTAAGTTTTTTCAAGTCCGCTCTGTCCAAACGTCAAAGTCTTTAATTTTGTTCTCTCGGAAGATAAAAAAAATAAAACGCCGTTTTGCAACTACTAAAACGCCGTTTTGATTCAATTAAAACGCCGTTTTATTTTTGTAAAACGGCGTTTTATTTCGACTAAATTCAAATATCTGTGTTTCAGATGTTTCTAAACTTGTTTTCCGTTGAGGAATGTGCGTTCGACTTTGTTCGTTCCGTAGTAGTAAGGTATGTATTCTATGGTAGGAATGTCCTTGGTGATGTAGAAGTTTGCCTGCTTGCCTTTTGCTATCGAGCCGTGAGTGCGGCTGATGCCCATTGCGTATGCAGAATTGATTGTTGTGGCATTTATTGCTTCCTGTGGCGTAAGACGGTAATTGACACACGCAAAAGTCAAAACCATTTGCATATTGCCGCTTGGGGAACTTCCCGGATTGAAGTCAGATGCTATTGCAACAGGAAGCCCTGCTTCTATCATCTTTCTTGCAGGCGAGTATGGCATATTGAGGAAAAATGCAGCTCCGGGCAATATAGTCGGCATGGTTTTGGAAGTTTTCAGCGTTGCAATCTCTTTTTCACCCACACACTCCAAATGATCGACCGACAAAGCCCCATACTTCACTCCCACTTCTATGCCTCCGGAATAGTCAAGCTCGTTTGCGTGAATTTTTGGGACAAGTCCGTGTTTTGTTCCTGCTTCCAACATTCTTGCAGTCTCTTCCACGGTGAAAAATCCGGTATCACAAAAGACGTCGATAAACTCTGCCAAGTTTTCTTTGGCAACCTGCGGTATCATCTCGTCGATTACCAAGTTTACAAAGTCGCCTTGTCGTCCTCTATACTCCAACGGTACTCCGTGAGCGCCAAGAAAGTTGGCTTTTATCGTAAGTGGCGATGCTTCTTTGAGCCTTCTTATCACTCGGAGCATCTTCAACTCGGCTTCGGTGGTCAATCCGTATCCCGATTTAATCTCCACTGCTCCCGTTCCGTACGAAATAATCTCTTCCAAACGCTGCATTGCATCTTCAAACAGCTCATCTTCGCTCGCTTCTTGCAGTCTCTTTGCAGAATTTAGGATACCTCCGCCTCGTTTTGCGATTTCTTCGTAGCTCAATCCCCTGATTTTGTCTATGTATTCAATCTCTCGCGAACCTGCATAGACCAAATGAGTGTGCGAATCGCAGAAAGAAGGCAACACAAAGCGTTGTTTGGCGTCTATTGTCATGTCTGCGTTTTCGGAAAGGGTGTCCATAGTGCCGAAATTGGCAATTTTGTCGTCTTCAATCAAAAGATAGGCGTTTTCTATCGTCTTTACTTCTGCCATATCTTTGCCACATACGGCTTCTCTTGCCGTATCTTCAACTTGAACAAGGCTTTTTATGTTCGTAATCAGTGTTCTTTTCATATTATTTGCAGGTTTTGTTGTTCTATTTCATTCTTATGGATAAAGTCATTCCAAGGTTCGGATAAGCAAACTGTGGCGAAGGCAGAGCAAAAGGCGTGATCTGTGCCGACAAATCGTCGCTTATGTTGAAATCAAAAAGGTGTCCGAACACCATTGCATCGACTATGTTGAGCAGATAGACTGCTCCGGTGAGTATAATCCCGAGTTGAAAATTTTTGTTGTAGGCTTGATGGAGGGCAAGTATGCTTTCGTCGCTATAAGATGAATAGTCTGACAAAAGAGACGAAGTGTTGCCGTTTATTCTGTTGAAATATTCATTTTTGAACTTTATACTATTTTGGTAATTGCTCACGGCAACGTATGTGGTTGCAGCTCCCATGACATAAATTACCGGTACTTTCCATATTTGTCGGTTATATACCTGACCGGCTCCGGGCAAGAATGTGGAGAAAAGAGTTGCCTTTGTGGGAGAATGAGATTTTTTCACAACATTGTCTTGTTGCGAGAAAACAGATGAAGATGTCAGTAAAATGCCAAGCAGAAAAATTGCCAAGCCTCGTGCGTTCATTCTCCTAAATTATCTTGAAAGCAATTCAGCTATGCGTTCAAACTCTTTGTCGTTCTTAAATTCTATTGTCAATTTGCCTTTTCCTCTTTGCGAACGGGTGATTTCCACTTTCGTTTCTAACTTTGAGGCTATCAAGTCCTTTTGTCTAACGTGAAATTCGGGGAGAGATTTTTTCTTTGTTTCTTTGGGCTGTTTTTGTTGGCGGCTTTGCTTCATCAACTCTTCAACCTGACGAACCGAAAGTGCCTTGTCGATGATACGTTTCATCATTTCGATACACTCAGAGTCGCTTTCCATATTGACCAAACAGCGTGCGTGTCCCATTGTTATCTCGTTATTTCTCAACGCAAGCTGCACTTCTGCCGGCAACTTCAAAAGTCGCAAATAGTTTGTAATGACCGAGCGACTCTTTCCTATCCTTTCGCTCATCTGTTCCTGCGTAAGGTTACATTCTTCTATCAGTCCCTTGAGTGACAAAGCTATTTCGATGGCATTGAGGTCCTCTCTCTGAATATTCTCCACAAGAGCCATTTCCATAACTTCCTTTTTTGTTGCCACCTTTATGTATGCCGGAAGTTCTTTAAGCCCGACACTTTTTGCAGCTCGGTATCTTCTTTCACCTGCAATGAGGACATATTTTCCGTTTTCTTTGATTACCGTGAGCGGAACGATAACTCCGTTTTCCTTTATCGACTGTGCAAGTTCTTCGAGCTTCTCGTTGTCAAACTCTTTTCTCGGTTGGTCGGGATTTGGCACTATTTTATCTGTCGGAATGTAGCTGAGCTCTGCCGTAAGTACGCTTACGCCTGCATCGTTCATGCTTACATCGGTGTTGCCAAGCAATGCACTCAATCCTTTTCCCAATGCCGATGGTTTCTTTGCTGCCATAATCAATCCTCTTTCTCTTTTTGTGTGTTTTTCTCTATTATTTCGGTTGCCAAATTCATGTAATTGACAGCACCGGTGCTGCTCGCATCATACATAATCGCACTCATGCCATGACTCGGAGCCTCTGCGAGTTTGACATTATTATATATTATGGTGTTGAAAACAACTTGTCTGAAATGGTGTCGCACATCTTCTGCCACTTGTTTGTTAAGTCTCAAACGCGTATCGAACATTGTGAGAAGTATTCCTTCGATTTCCAAAGACGTATTGAGCCTCGACTGAACTATTCTGATAGTATTGAGTAATTTTCCCAAGCCTTCCAAGGCAAAATACTGACATTGGACGGGTATAATGACGCTGTCGGCTGCCGTAAAGGCATTTATGGTAACCAATCCCAATGAAGGAGAGCAGTCTATTATGATATAGTCGTAGTCATCTTTCAGAGGAGTTATCACTTCTCGCAACTTTTCTTCCCTACCTTCGAGTTTTGGTAACTCAACCTCTGCTCCCACAAGGTCTATGCTTGCAGGCAGCAAATCCAAATTTGGTGTGTCGGTCGGGACTATGGCACTTTTGGCTTCAATTTGTCCGACCAAACATTCATATATTCCATTTTCGACACTCTGAGGCTCAATGCCCACTCCCGAAGAGGCGTTTGCCTGCGGGTCTGCATCGATTAACAATGTTTTTTTCTCCATTACCGCAAGTGCGGCACTGAGATTGATTGCCGTGGTGGTCTTTCCCACCCCTCCTTTTTGATTTGCTATAGCTATAACCTTACCCATCTCCAATTACCTTTTGCCAAAAAAAGCTGCTCCCTTGAAGCAGCTGTTGCTAAACTAAACAAAACGAATGCCAATCACTAATCGAATTTGATGTTTTCAAATTCCTTTTCAAAATCATCATCACTCTTGACTTCGTCTTGCTCAAAAACCGGCATCTGTCCTGTCTCCACAAAACGGATAACTCCTTCCAACGCATTCTGAAACTTAGAATAATCTTCCTTATAAAGAAATATCTTGTGTTTCTCGTAGCTGAATGTACCGTCTTCGTTATCGAACTTGCGTTTACTTTCTGTTATCGTGATGTAACGTTCTCCTTGTTTAGTCTCTTTAACATCAAAAAAATACGTTCTTTTTCCTGCTTTGACTGCTTGTGAAAAAACTTCTTCTTTCTCTCTTTCTTCCATCTTGATTTGGTGTTTTAGCGTTTATGCGTTGCAAAAATACGATTTTATTTCCTAATGCCGCATCTTCCTTATGAGCAAAAACGATAATTTTTTACTAATTCTTTGAGGAATAATCTCTTAAACCAAAAATAGAACTTCCAATCCTCACCATTGTGCTGCCTTGTTCGACTGCCAAATTGTAGTCGTGAGACATTCCCATCGACAATTCGCAAAACCAATCTTTGTCTGCAAAAAATCTTTCCTTGACACTATCGAACACTTCTTTGAGGTGGTGAAATTCTTCACGAGTTTTCTCCTCTCTGTCTGTGATTGAGCCTATTCCCATAAGACCACACAATCTCACATTGGTAAGAGTGGCAAGTTCTTTGCCCTCAAGAAGTTCCTCCAATTCCTCCTCGCTCATTCCAAACTTGGTTTCTTCGTGGGCAATATCGACTTGCAAAAGACAATCGACCACCCTGTTGCACTTTATGGCTTCCTTATTTATTTCTTTCAGCACTTTGAGACTGTCAACCGAGTGAATCATGCTCACAAACGGCACAATATATTTGACTTTGTTCGTTTGCAAATGACCAATGAAGTGCCAATGAATATCTTTTGGCAATACTTCATGTTTATCTCTCATTTCCAAGGCTTTGTTTTCCCCAAAGAGACGTTGTCCCGCTTCGTATGCTTGTTGCAAATCCTCAACCGGCTTGGTCTTTGAAACCGCAATGAGCTTCACTCCCGAAGGAAGCGAAGACTGATAACGCTTAATGTTTTCTGCTATCGACATATCGTCTGTTTTATTCCTATGAATTAACAACTGCAAAGTTACAACAATATTATAAAACTACCAATGTTTCACGGCGTCTTTTGCCATTGAGCCAAGAAAACAAAGACTTGGAAAAACAATTGCACAATAAGAACAAGTCAAGGCGTAAAAACATCAAGTTACTTCTTATTCAATAATAATTAAATCAATGAATTGAAAAGAATAGTTTGAACTTATTGTTTAATCTTCTGAGCAAGTAATTCTTGTGCATTGGCAAGGGCGGCTTCCGTAGGCTTTCCGCACGAAAGCAAGGTGGCAATTTCCCATACTCTCTGCTCAAAAGAGAGCAACTCAACCTTTGTTTCTGTCTTGTCATTCACCTCATTTTTGCTCACTTTGAACTGAAAATCTGCCTTAGCTGCCGTTTGCGGTAAGTGTGTAATAGCAATTACCTGAGTATTTTTGCTTATTCGATGCATTATGTCGGCAACCTTTGAAGCAGTCTCGCCGGATATGCCGCTGTCAATCTCGTCAAAAACGATTGCAGGCAGATTTCGCCTCTCGCTCAGCAAGGTTTTTATTGCCAACATCAGACGCGAGAGTTCTCCTCCCGAGGCTGTCTTTTCCACCTGCTTCAATCGCTCTTCTCCTCCTTTGTTTGCATTAAACAAATACTCTATCTTGCAAGCTGCATTTTGGTCTAAATCTGTACTTTGACTGATATTTATTTTTAAGACTGCAGATTGCATTCCCACATGCTCCAAAATTTGTTTTACTCCCTGCTCCACAAGTTTTGCAGCCTGCGTTCTTTGTGAGAAAATTTCATTTGCCAAATCCCATAGTTCCTTTTCCTTTGAGACAATCTGCTTTTCGAGTTCTGCTTTCCTCTCTGTGAGTTGTTCGGTGCTTGAAAGGCTTTGAGAAAACTTCTCTTGCAACTGCAAAAGTTCCTCCACGCTCGACACGGAGTGCTTTCTCTCCAAATCATATATCAATTCAAGTCTCTCTCTCAAAGTTTGCAAACTCTCGGCGTCAAAATTGATGCTCTCGGCAAAGTCTTGCAAATCGGAAAATATATCTTTTAGTTCTATAAGAGACGACTCTGTACGCTCTGCAAGCTCTTTCATTTTTTCACTTGTCCGAGAGGCTTTGTCAATAAGGTTTTTTACTTGAAGTAAGTTTGGAAGTATTGCAGGATAATCTTCTCTTTCAAAGATAGATAAACATTCTGATATATTCTCTCTTACTTCTTCTGCACTTTCCATTAGTTCTAAGCGTTGTTCTCCCGAAGTTTGCTCTCCTGCTTGCAAATTTGCCTTCTGCAATTCTTCATAAACGTATGTCGTATAGGCGTTGTCTTTCTGCAATTCTTCCAAAGATTTCTCCACTTGCGAGAGTTGCGAAAGGTCTTCTTTGTAGCTGCGAAACAAAACGCCGTATTGCTGTAATAAAACGGCGTTTTGTCCGCCTGAAACGCCGTTTTGTTTCGACGAAACGCCGTTTTGCAAAAAGACATCTACAACAGAGAATTGAAAGTCCTTGTTTCCTATGTCGAGAACGGAGTGTTGGCTGTGAATATCAATGAGATAATCTGCCATTTCTTTCATCTGAGAGAGTTGAACGGGAGTATCGTTCACAAATGCACGCGACTTTCCGCTCGGGAGTATCTCTCGGCGAAACACAGTCTCATTCTCAAAATCTAAATCATTATCTTCAAATAATTTACGCTTATCTTCTTGAAGCGAAAACACAAGTTCGCAAACACATTTCTTATCCTTGTCGAACAATACGTCCTTGTCCGCCCTCTGACCGAGACAAAGGCCAAGTGCCTGCAAAATCATGCTCTTTCCTGCACCGGTCTGACCGCATATAACGGTAAATCCATTCTCAAACTCCAAAAATTCGGAACGAATAAGGGCGTAATTCTCTATTCTTAAACTCTTCAACATCTTGATTATCTTCTTCTTGTTGTTGCAAAAAGCTGTATATGTTATCCACTATGGGCGTTAAGTTATGTCTTACTTTATTTTGCAAGAAAGAAAGCAAGTCTCTTCGGAACAAATCTCATACTCATCTCCTGCATTTGCCTCAAATGCCTTGTCGCAAAGAGGAACAAAAAGCATATCTCCCACTTTCAGGCTCATTGTTTCGCTCACCCTCTGCATCGAATTATCAATTTTGCTTTCCAACTCTGCCAAAGAGAGTTGTAAGACTTGATTTTCACCTTTTCTTAAAGTAAAAGAGAGGGATTTTATCTCACAAAAATTCACCTTTTTGCCGATTGCAAATGAGTAATCGAAAGCATTTTGCAGTGCATCGCCGCCTTGTTCTTTTTTTCTGAAATCAAAGGCAAAGCACACCTGCTCATAATACTTTGAGGCTAACTTTGCAGGTACACTCTTGCAAATCTGTTTAATCCTCACGGCAATTCCCACAGAGAAAACGACACCCTCAGTTTCGCAATCTTCGGGAAGATAAAACGCCTCGCCGTCAGCCAACAATGAATTGTCGCTTTTGAGAACGACTTCCTGTTCCGAAACACACAAAACCTTCATATCGCCCTACTTTTTGCCCAACTTGCGAAGGCGAATTTCCTGAACAAGCCGCTTGGTACTCAAAGGAAATTCGCTTTTCATTATCCAATCGAAGTAAGCCGGCTCTTGGTCAAACACAATCTCGGCAACCTTGCCCTTATGTTTGCCAAAGTTGAAGCATTCTCTGCCTTGGGCATCATAAACAAAGTGTCCGACCAAGTCTGCCCAACGTTTGTTGCTCGTAAAGTCCGAAAGAGCAGCCACATTGTTCACAACAGGTTCGCTAACCTTGCCGTTGGAATCCTTAAACTTCACTCCGTTGTACTTATCGAGCTGAGCCTTCAACACTTCCAACGTGGCCCTTGTGTCAGCTCCCGCAGTATGAGCATCATCGAGGTTTTTGTTCAAGTAAAACTTCACTGCACCCGAAAGCGTTCTCGGTTCCATTTTGTGAAATATGTTCTGTACATCGACAAAGCGGCGGTTTGAAAGCGGAAAATCTACTCCGGCTCTCAAAAACTCCTCAACGAGCAAAGGTAAATCAAATTTGTTGGAATTGTATCCGCACAAATCTGCATTTCCAACAAAGTCTGCTATCTTCTTTGCCGCTTCCTTAAAAGTAGGAGCATCTTTCACATCCTCATCACTTATTCCGTGAATGGCAGTTGTTTCAGGTGGAATGGGAACTGTGGGATTGAGCCTCATGCAAAGCTCCTCTTCGCTTCCGTCTGTATTGACTTTTATCATGCAAAGCTCGACAATGTGAGCCTGACCGACGACAAGCCCCGTTGTTTCCAAATCAAAAACCACCAAAGGTTTGCTTAAATTCAATTCCATGGGCTTTACAAGAACTTATTTTATCACTTCAACCAATTCCAATTCAAAAATAAGGGTGGAGAAAGGTGCAATCTCCCCTCTCTGACGAGCTCCGTAAGCAAGCGATGAAGGAATTACAACTATGCCTTTCTCACCTTGGCTCATCATCTTTACCGCACGCTCAAATCCTTCTATCATCTGATGTTTGCCAATGGTAAATTCAAGCGGCTGATAAGCCCTTGTCTTGTCATGCTTTCCCTCTGCGATTGCAACTTCTTCAACAGATGTGTCAAACAATCTGCCATCGAGAAAACGGCCTACGTAATGTACTCTGACCTTATTGCCCTCAGAAGGTTTTATCTCGCCACCTTTGGAAATTTGTTTATAATATACTCCGTCTGTTGCAATGTCGCTATAATTGTTTTTGTGCAGATAATCGACCAAAGCGGTCATTTCTACTGCTTGAAGACTGTCTGCAACTCTTTGTTGCTCCTTTGCCAAGCGTTGTTGCTCTTCTTGAAATTCTTGGGAGGTCATCAACTTTTCTATTTTGACGGTATAGTAAGCAAAGTCGCCCTTTTTGAAAAACGGAGGCAGCTGTTGCATCTTTGCAATGGAATCATACGGAAAGGCAAAGGTATATTGCTCACCCTCTTTCATCAGAAACAATCCGTCAATCAAGTCTCCCTTGAACGCTCTGTTGGCTTCCATTGCTCCAAATGTAGGTTGGGCAGGAGTACCGAGGCTCGAAAACACAAGAGAATCCCCGTATGCAACAGCATAGTTTCCTATCACTATATCGCCTTCAACAACGGCACTGCCTTTCGGGTTCTTTGTTTCAATCTTATACCATACGCCGCTTTCGGAACGAGCAAAACCATCTTTGATTTGCGAAAATCCTGCAAGGCTTGCAAGAAAGAACGAAATAAATACGACTATTTTTTTCATATTTCAAACTTTAATTTAACTATTATCACGAAATCTATTTAACATCAACAAGTTCCAAGTCAAAAATAAGGGGAGTAAAAGGAGCTATTGCCCCAAATCCGCCTTCTCCGTAGGCAAGTTTTGAGGGTATGAGTATGCGACATTTTTCTCCTTTGTGCATATAGCTTACTCCCTCGGTCCAACCGGCAATCAATCCGTCGTCTCCCAAAATAAATTCAAAGGGTTGATAAATCTGGCTCGGATTATGGATTTTTCCTTTGAGGGCTTGGTCTTTCACATTGGTGTCCAACATTTTTCCCGTGGTGTCACACACTGTGTAATTGACCAATACGGTTTTGCCAAACTCCGCTTTTGTGCCATCGGTCGAAGTTGTTTTCAGAACGAAAAGCCCGCTTGACTTGCGTTCTGCTTTGGGATATTTTCTCAAAACGAAGTCCATCAGTACCGAATCTTCACTCGAAAAGCGTTCATTCAGCTCTTTGTCATGCTCTGACAACTCTTTTTGGGAAATTATCTGGTGAATTTTAAGATAAAAGCACACTTTGTCGTCAGGTCTGCACACAAGACCGCCCACATATTTGGCAACACTATCGGCAGGAGCCCTCATTTGAGCAGAATCTCCTATGTGCATATTGAGAAGAAACTCATCCATACTGCCAACTCGCGGATCTTCAATCTTGAATAGCCTGTCCGGTGAACCAAAATTTGAAGACAGCACCAATGTATCGTTCAATCGTATTTCCAACTCTCCCAAAAGAATGTCCCCTAACTTGGCTTTTGGTGCTGACTTGTTCTCTACACAATGCTTAAACTCAAATCCCAAATCGGTTTTGACAAATCCGTCGTCTTTTTCGCCGCCCGAACAAGCTGCAACCAAAGACGAAATCAACAATATATCGAAAACTTTTCTTAGTTTCATATTTTCCTTTAATTCAATTTACTAACGCTTAAAACATAAACCAAACTTGCAGACTTGGGAACTTTGTTGCCGTCTCCCGAAAGCCCGTAAGCCATATTGTAAGGCACGATAACTCTCGCCCTTGTGCCGTCAGACATTGCCTCGACGGCGGTTTGCAGTCCCAAAGGCATATTTCCGCCCTTGCCTATGGTGAAAACAATCGCTCCGTCTGTCTTTGACGAAAATATCTTTTCTCCCGTCAATAACTCACAGTCATATTCGACTTTAACCTTGTCATCTTGAACAAATGCTTTACCATTTCCGGCGGTCAATTCCTGCACATACACTCCTTCTTTCTGCTCCATATCCCACCCTCTACGGCTTATGTATGATGCAATCCTCTCCTGCTCTTTTTTGAGCATGACTTTGTTGGCTTCCATCAGCTTTTCTTCTTGCGAAAGTTTCTCTTTTTCTGCTTGTTCTGTCGCTTGAGTTGAAGCAGAGGATAAATCTTCCTCTTGGTATGACCTTGCACAGGCACACAACAAGCACACGCTCAAAGCAATCGGCAATACAATCTTATTTGTCATACAATCGTTTTTCTATTTGTTGCTCCAAAATTTTGCAAGTCAGCTCCAAACCGAGCGAAGATGTGCCTCCGGCTGCTTGAACATGTCCTCCGCCTTCCCAATATCGGGCTGCAAACTTATTGACATCAACCTTTGGCGAAAGCGAACGAAATGACATTCTGATTATATCCCCTCTTTCCGAAAGCAATGCCGCAAATCGCACTCCCTCAATGCGTAAGGCATAGTTCACAACTCCTTCCAAATCACCTTTTTTGAAGTCGAAACGTCTCAATTCTTTCTTTGAAACCGCCATGTAGGCAGCTCCCTTTTCGGGAAAGACCTTCAATTTGTCTTTGAGCATAAATCCCAAAAGTCTCAATCTGTTTTCACTTGACAAATCAATAACCTGACGCTTTACCGCAGCAATATCGACCCCTCTTTCGGTCAAATCGCCTACCACATCGAACACATCTCTTCTCGAACAGGAGTGTGAGAAACTGCCGGTGTCGGTACAAATTCCTGCATACAAAGCTGTGGCACAGTCTATTGTAATATGATTTTCGTCAAGCGAAGAAAGGATTTTATAAACCAACTCACAAGTTGAAGATGCCTTGGTGTCGGAAAACAAAAGCCCTATGTTATCGGGATTTTCATGATGATCTATCACAACCTTTGGGCAACTCATCTGCTGCAAACGGCTTTCGATTTGTTCACAAGTGCGAGAATAGGTGCAAAAGTCAAGGCATATCAACAGCTCTGCCCTCTCCAAGGCTGCCCTGACAGCCTTCTCTGCACAAGAAACTATCAGATAATCAACATCTTTCAAAAACGGAGACATAGACAACGGAAACTCATTGGGATAAACAATAGTTGCATTTTTCCCTATCGCCTTCAAGTAGTGCCAAAGCCCCGTCGTTGAGCCTACGGCATCGCCGTCCGGATTGAAATGTCCGACCAAAACTATATTGTCCAAGCCTGATAGCAATCTGCCAAACTCTTCTATCTTATCCTTTTCAAAATTCATATCTATGCAAAAACCAAATGCTTGGTAAAATCTTGCAAAGATATACATTATTTTCGATAGTAATCAACTCCTTTCAAGAGAAAAACACACATACTTATTCACAAGTCAATTTTCTCTCTTGCAGGGAGTAAACTCCTCAAAGGTGTTGTCTGTGTAAAACACCATTATGCGGCTGATTTGCTTGCTTTGAGATTGATTTGGCGGCAAATAGTCGTTTTGAGAAACCGACAGACTCTCTTTTGCTTTGCTTTTTCGGCTTCTTGTAGGCTGTTTTTGAGGATTGTGTTCTGCAATTTGTTCAGCTTTTTCTTCTTCCGAAGAGGACAAATCCTCACTCGCTCCGGCAAAAGAGAACAAATTGCGACCGTTTTCTTCTTCTCCCGAGGATTTAAGCATATTTCCTCTTCCGTTTACGAGCCAATCGAAGTTTACCTGCGGATATTTGTCGAGCAACTTATTGACAAAATCCAAACTTGGCTTGTTTCTGCCCGACAAAATGTGCGAAACACTCGAAGGTTGCACCCCTATGTTGTTTGCCAATTCCAATGCAGTAACCTTGAAATGGGACATCAATTCCACAATTCTCCCTTGTATCATGATTTTACTTTTGTAAAATTACTATTTCTTGTTACTTCTGTAAAATACTATCAAGTATTCCTTGAATGTTTCTTTATTTTACATTTGTAATATAGCTTACGGACATTTGTCCAAAAGGTTACATTAAACCATCGCTTTAAGTCTTTACAGCTAAATTTCACAATGGTTTGTGCAAATTACTTTTGTGATTTACTCCTTCCGAATTTACTCCTTTATACTTCAATAACCGAGACAAGAAATACTCACTTCAGATATTTTGAAATTACTTTTGTAAAATACAAACTTGAAGTGCTTACTCTTTGATTTTACTTTTGTAAATTCAAATCTTGATATTATTTGCATTGTTTTGAGCATTTCGGCAACATTATCTTCGGTCAAATTAACCAAAGCGAAGAAAAACTTCACACCATTGGCAGAGCAAAATAGCAAAGAGTAAACATGACAAAAAAAAGACGGCGTTTTGTCAAAATAAATCGCCGTATTATTCTGACAAAACGCCGTTTCGCAAAAATAAAACGGCGATTTATTTCAGTGAAACGCCGTCTTTTTTGCTCAACTTTTCTATCCCCTATTCTGCAAAAGCAAAAGCGGCAGACAAATTGATGCCTGCCGCTTTTTTCTGTGCTTAATTGCTGAACATATCTTTCATTTTCTCGAAGAAGCTCTTCTCTTTACCCGAGGGTTTGGGCTGAAACTCTTTGTGTTTGTCCAATTCGTCCAATAGTTTCTTCTGTTCCTTGGTGAAACTCTTCGGAACCCAGACATCAACTCTCACCAAAAGGTCTCCTCTGCCGTATCCGTTCACCTCAGGAAGTCCTTTGCCTTTCAGACGATAGACTTTGCCGCTCTGCATTCCCTGTTCAATTTTGAATTTCACCTTTCCGTCCAAGGTAGGAACCTCAATCGTTGTACCTTGAACAGCTTGTGAGAATGTGATGTAGGTTTGCATACAGAGATTGTTGCCGTCTCGCTCAAATATATCGTGTTTTACCTCTTCTATAAGGACTATCAAATCGCCATTTATGCCGTTTCTTGCTCCCGCATTGCCTTTCCCCTGCATCGAAAGCTGCATTCCGTCAGACACTCCCGCAGGAATTTTGATTTGCATCACCTCTTCGCTCTGAACAATTCCGTCTCCATGGCAGTCAGGACACTTATCCTTTATGATAACTCCCTCTCCTTGGCAATGAGGACAAGTTGTTCTTGTCTGCATATTACCCAAAATCGTTCTCTGAACCTGAATTATCGTACCACTTCCGCCACAATGAGGGCAAGTTTCCTTTTCCGAGCCTGCTTTTGCACCGCTTCCGCCGCAGCTCTTGCAGGGAACGTATTTCTTTACCTTGATTTTTTTCTCTACACCTTTGTTTATTTCTTCCAAGGTGAGTTTTACTCTTATTCTGAGGTTGCCTCCGCGGTTTACTCTGCTGCCCGAAGAAGAACGTCCGCCGCCAAAGCCTCCGAATCCGCCAAAACCGCCAAAGCCTCTGCCGCCAAAAATATCGCCAAACATAGAGAAAATATCGTCCATGTTCATTCCGCCGCCGCCAAAGCCTGCCTGTCCATCTACACCTGCGTGTCCGAACTGGTCGTAACGAGCTCTCTTTTCTTTGTCTCTGAGAACATCGTATGCCTCTGCGGCTTCCTTAAACTTTTCTTCGGCTTCCTTGTCTCCCGGATTTTTGTCCGGGTGATACTTTATGGCAAGCTTTCGGTACGCCTTCTTCAATTCTTCATCTGTGGCGTTCTTTGACACACCCAAGACTTCATAATAATCTCTCTTTTCTGCCATCTCGTTTCTCCTTTGTTACATTGCAACCACTACCTTAGAGTAGCGGATAACTTTATCGTTGAGGTAATATCCCTTTGTGGTCTCGTCCATTACCTTTCCTTTGTCTTGCTCATTTTGAGCTGGTATTCTGGCAATGGCTTCATGAAGATTTTCGTCAAACAATTCCCCCTTTGCATTTATCGGCTTCAAACCCTGCTTGCTCAAAGTACTCATAAGTTTGTTGTAAATGAGTTCCAAACCTTCCTTGGTCTTGACAAAAATCTCATCTTCCGAACTTTCCATGTTCTGCAATGCCCTCTCATAGTCGTCAATCACCGGAAGCAAGTCCTTAATCGTACTTTCTGCCGCATTCATGACCAATTCCATCTGCTCCTTTGCCTTTCGCTTGCGAAAATTCTCAAAATCCGAATAGAGCAAAAGGTATTTCTTATTCAACTCTTCAAACTTTTCCTCCCAATTCTCTTGCTTATTTTCTTCCTTTTGTTCACAATTCTGAGTTTGTTCGGTCTGCTGCTCTTGCGATTGCTCGTTCTGCTGCTGTGTCTGCTGCTTTTCTTCGTTATTTTCTGCCATTTCCTTATTCTTGTTTAAGAGTTTGTTTATCAATTTTTGGGTCTTATTTTTCGTTCTGCCCGTTTTGTTTGAACTATCTTCTGATTTTGCTTTATCAAAACGCCGTTTCATTTTTGTGTAATCAAGATTTATTCCAAAAACATCGTTCTATGACAAAAAGTCAGTCGCGATGTATAAAAATATCTTCTTTGTTTTGGGGACGTATCTTTTCAAACCATGCAAATCCTTTGAGGGTTCGGTCTTTTTCTTCCACCCTTTCAAAATCGTCAATGTAAAAATCAGGACTTCCGACCGCCGTCATCTTTTGGGGTTTTGCCTTTTCAAAGTACAGATTCAAAGAATTGCAACTGCCGATATTGATACCGGTATATTGTTTGGGCTTATCCTTTTTCTCTTCCCAAACATGATAGATAATATTGACGTTGTCGTCAATCTGAGCAAAGCTGATTTTGTTTTTATTAAAGCGAGCAAAAAGACGCTTGCCCGATATTTGATTGTAATAGAGGTTGGTTGTCGAATCGGAGTTCTGTATTATCAGCGGATTGGGGTACAAAAGCATACTTTTTATTCCTTTTTTGTCGGTGTAAATGCAGATTGTGTCGGCTGTAAACTGGCTTTCCTGTTGCCAAAGCACAGGTCTGTCCAAAAGGTATGCCATACTGTCTTTCACTTGGTAGCAAACAAAATCACAAACCGCCTGCATATCGTAGCGAAACATCTTCACATGACGATAAGCCAAGATTTGCTCAGCATTGTCCGCCTTGTCAAAATTGACCCACAATGTATCAGAATGCAGAAACAAGGTGTCTGTTCCGTCAATCTGCTCCACAAGAACTTTATCTGTCAAAAAGGCATATTTGAGACTGTCTTTTCTGTCGGTCTCCAAATAATTTGAATATGCTCTCAGGTCGTTTGCCGTATCGGAAATGAAGACATTGCCAAACGCTTTGCCGCATTCTGTCTCTGTATTGTAGTCTATGCTGTCGGCAATGAGGGTTTGTGCTTTTTGTTGCAAGATGTTGTTTTGATAAAGTACGGCTTGATTAGTTTTTGTGTTGAAGTTGCCTCTTTCGGTAAGTATAACAAGACTGTCAGATGTCGTGATGTTGGTCGGAGAATAGAAATAAGCCCAATCGGTCTTGGTGTCATACATCAGAGAGTCCGATTGAATATCGGCATTTGAAGAAGATATTCTAACTCTGTCGGTAAATTCGATGATTTTTGTATCGGTATAATAAGTTCCCATGAGGCTTTTGAGTATGCTTTCGTCGTTCCATATGTCTGCTGAGTTGGTATAGCGAACTGTTTGGGCTTCCCGCTCCCACACAATGTAGTCTGTTTGCAATGTCATGCCGCCGTCTTGCAGCGTAACGACCTTTCCGAAAATTTCTGCGGTCTTTGTGTTGCCGTCATAATAGACTTGGTCTCCGTAAAGGTCGATTGTATCTTGCCAAAGGTGTATGTTACCAAAGGCTTCTATGAAGTTGTCTTTCGTATTGAAGACAGCAGAGTCGCAACTCATCGTCATGTCTTGATGAACAAAGACAACATTGCTCTTTAATATCAAACAGTCGGGGAAAGAAGGTCTCCTCTCTCCCCAATCTGACTGATAATCTATTTGTTTCTGTGCTATGGCACTGCAAGTGGTAATAACGATAAAAAATATCTGCAATGCCGTCCACTTCAATGACATTCGGCTATTCTTCCTCTTGGTATTCGTCTGTACTTCCTGCCAATCCCTGATACTTAAACGACTTGTCGTAAGTCAATTTTACCGTTTTCTTGTCCTTTTTACCCTTTATCTTCTGGGTAAACTCTATATAATAATAGGTATCGAGCTTTCTGTCGGTTACGGTTTTGCGATATTTCAAATCATAATCAACCTTTTGGAACTTGGTTATGGCAGAAGGAAACTTCACTTCGGGATAACGCGATGACAAATCTTTGATTATTAGACGCGGATAGCGTTCTTTCTCGACTGCTGTGGTAGTTGTCATCACCATTCCGTCGGGAGCAAAAAGCATTTCCATGTCTCTGCCGCGGTTTTCGTAGTATGCTCTGTAATTTCCGTCCTCTTCTTTCCACTGATTGACTTCCAAGCGTGGGAATTTCTTCTTAAAGGCTTTTGTTACTTCGTCAGGAATGACAGGAACGTCCAATGCCTCCGGTGCTTCTATGTCCACGTCTTTTGATTTGGAGTTTTTCTTCACGTCTCCGTCCTCTCCTGTTCTTATCTCCAAGCCGCTGCCGTCCAAGGAGGCTCTTTCAGCCATCTTTTTCTGACGATACTCTATTGCTTCGGGATTGAGACGTGCAATATAGTCCTTCTTGACAAAGTCGGGGTCGGGAGCATTGGTCTTGGTCAGCTTTCCGCGAGGGTCAAATATCATTTCGTACTCTGTTTGTCCCACTCCCTTCATTGCAATTATCAATCTGTAATAGTTATCGCCCGAAAAGTCTTCCACATATTCCGACTTCTTGATGCGATAGCCCGGATAGTTGTTCAGAAAGTAGTTGGCAACCAAAGTAGGCAGCTCTTGCTGCTGAACATCGAAGATTGTAAACTGCCAATTTCCCGTTGCAGTCAAAAATACCCGTCCTATCTGATTGTCTATGTCGATTTCGGCAACATATTGCCCTGTTTCAAAGTACCAACCTTTGAGCTTATAGTCGGAATATGTGTTCTCCAATCCCAATCTCACCTCTTGAGGTACGTCCGAAGGGCGTAGTTTCTGTGCAAAACAAGACATCGAAAACGCCACTGCCAAAATTGCTACTATTATTCTTCTCATGACAAACATATATTTGGAGTATTAAAATTCTGATTTAATGATTGTGTCTTCTCTGTCGGGCGAAGTGGAAACTATTGCCACAGGAAGGTTTAATTTTTCTTCTATTGTGTGAACATAGTCTTTCATTTGCTGAGGCAGTTGCTCAAATTGCTTTATGCCTGCAATGTTCCGGCACCAGCCCTTGTGCGATGAGTAAATCGGATCTATCTTTGCTTCCACATCATACGGCACTTTGGTGGTTGCTTTGCCGTCAATGGTATATTCATCGCAAATTTTAATCTGCTCAAACGAGTTAAGCACATCTATTTTCATCAACATAAGATGCGTAACTCCGTTGAGCATACAAGTATATTTCAATGCCGGAATGTCAAGCCAGCCACAGCGTCTCGGTCTTCCTGTGGTTGAGCCGAATTCTCTGCCCTCCTGACGCATCTTTTCGCCGTCTGCATCAAACAATTCGGTAGGGAAAGGTCCGCTTCCCACTCTTGTGCAATATGCTTTGCAAATTCCGAAGACTTTTCCGATTTTTGACGGTGCTACTCCCAAGCCCGAGCAAACTCCTGCGGTGATTGTGTTGGAAGAAGTTACAAAAGGATATGAGCCAAAGTCAATATCCAACATCGAACCCTGAGCTCCTTCTGCCAAAATTTTCTTTCCGTTTTCCAAAGCCTCGTTAATAAAGTACTCACTATCGACAATGGTAAGCATTTTCAAGCTCTCGATTGACTCAAACCAGAGTTGCTCATATTCAGAGAAGTTCATATTGTCAATTTTGAAGTCTTCTGGAGAATAACCCAAAGCCTTGATTTGAGCAAAGTGAGCATCTCTCGCACTACAATAAAGTTCCTTGAAATTCTCTTGAAATATCGAACCCACTCTCAAACCGCAACGTGCAACCTTGTCGGTGTATGCCGGTCCTATTCCTTTAAGCGTCGAGCCAATCTTGCGACTTCCTTTCGATTGTTCGGAAGCTGCGTCCATCATTCTGTGAGAAGGCAATATAAGGTGTGCTTTCTTCGACACATAGAGGTTAGATTTTGGTTCAAAGCCTATTTGTTCCAATGTTTCAACCTCCTTTTTCAATATGAGAGGTTCTACCAACACTCCGTTGCCTATAAGGTTTATTTTGTCTTTATGGCATATTCCCGAAGGAATTATGTGCAACACATGTTTGATGTTGCCAAATTCCAAACTATGACCCGCATTCGGTCCGCCTTGAAACCTTGCCACTATGTCATATCTCGGTGTCAATACATCGACTATCTTTCCTTTTCCTTCGTCTCCCCATTGCAAACCGAGAAGAACGTCAATCTTGCTCATTATCTTTTCGTTTTTATTTTGTCAATAGCAAAAACCTTGCAAATATAGTCAAAAAACATCAATCTGTTCTCAAATGCAAGAGTTTTTTCAGACTAATTTGTTTTTTCCTCACTTGGTATGATATTCCACAAGAGCCATAAGAGGTGCTTTGACCACCTTATTTATCTTCACTCCATGCCTTTGTGCCACCTCTCTCAACTCGTCTTGTGCAAGGCAACCTACACTTCCAACGACATTGACGACATATTTATTATAGGAAGTATAGGTACAAATTTGCTGAGTGAAGAAATCATCGAACGCCTGCATGATTAAGTCTCTGCAATAGGGGTTCGACTTATTCTCGATGGCAAATCTTGCAAAGGAAGCAACGTAAAAGTTCGGTGCTTCTTCCTTGTAGAGATGATTTAGAAAGTCTGACTCTTCTCCGGGGTAGATTTGAGCAAACTGTCGGCTGAGTTGTTCGGGCATTCTGCCCCTCAAATAGTCTCTCAAAACCAATCTGCCGATGTGAGTTCCCGCTCCCTCATCGCAAAGCACGTATCCCAATGAAGCAACGTTCTCAGTTATTTTTTTGCCATCGTAAAGGCATGAATTGGAACCCGTTCCCAAAATGGCAGCTATTGCAGCCTCCTTTCCGCAGGCAGCTCTTGCCGCTCCGAGAAGGTCTCCCTCAACAAAGATTTCGGCTTTAGGCAAGTAGGAAGCAAACCACGCTCTCACCTCCTGCTGCTTGACCTGAGCCGAACAGCCCGATGCATAAATATAAACAGCTTCCACTTCGTCGGGGTTTATATTCGGCAAAATTTTCTCCTCAATCTCTCGTTTCATGGCGGCATCTGACACATTGTAAGGGTTCATTCCCCTGCTCGAAAAGAGCGAAACAACTTCACAACCTTCGACCAAAGCCCAATCAGTCTTCGTAGAACCACCGTCAGCTATCAAAATCATATAATTCTCTCTTGTGTTCAGTTATCAAATTGATACATTTGCAAAGGTACAACATTATTTTGGTTTGTTCACAAAAGCTCACGATAATCTCTCTTCAAAATCCCTCAAAAATAAAACGCCGTTTTACGAAAATAAAACGCCGTTTTGTAGTGATTAAAACGGCGTTTTGATTGAACTAAAACGGCGTTTTATTTCAGCCACTCTTTATTTACAGAAAATCAATCTGTTAGACAAGCTGCTTAATGCAAGTTAGTCTCTTTTCCAAACAGTAGGAGAAACGACTGCAATCAGAGCATATATCTCCAATCTGCCCAAAAGCATAAGCACAATCAAAACGGACTTTGAACCGGCTCCCAATGCAGAATAGGAAAATCCCTCGGCAACCGAACCCATTATTGGTCCCACATTGCTAACAGAGGCTGCCGAAAGTGCAATAGAATGGAGTAAAGAATTGCCTGCAACGGTCAGCAACATAATTCCCAAAAGGAAGATGACGAAAAACAGAAAGAAAAAGCCGAATACCAAACTCACTTCGTCATCTCGCAATGCCTTTCCGTTATATCTTACCGGTATTATCGCCCGAGGGTGAAACATTCGTTTGATTGCAACCGGTATGTATTTCAAAAGAGTAATCAGTCTGATGATTTTCAGTCCTGTTGAAGACGAAGCACTGCAACCGCCTATAAACATGAGCAGAATAAGAAATGTAGAGGCAAACAAACCCAACCTGCTGACCTTTAAATCAAATCCCGTGGTGCTTAGTGTGGATATAATGTAGAACAAAGCATCTTTCAGCCCCGAAAAAAACGACATATTATCGACAAAGACAAAATACAAAGCCAAAAGCAGCGAACAAACCAAGATTATGGAACAATAATATTGCAGTTGCTCGTCCTTGAATACCTTTTTGAATTTGCCTCTTGCCAACCAAATCAACAAAAAGTAGCTTATGCCCGAAAGAAACATGAAGACCATGACTACATTTCGGGAATAGTCAGAATAAGCCCCCATATTACCATTTGAAATCGAGAAACCACCGGTCGAAATTGTCGCAAAAGTATTGCAAACAGCCTCAAAAACACTCATCTCTCCAAAAGAGAGCAGAATGCAACAAACAATGCTGAAAAACAAATAAAGAAAGAAAATCTTATAAACAGTATTCTTTATGTGGGGACGGTCTTTCTCTTTCTCGATTGAGTTAAACTCTGCATTAAAAAGGTTCTTTGCTCCCTCGGGAAAGTTTCTCACAAACATAATGACAAGAATTGCAAAACCCAAACCTCCTATCCATTGGGTGAAAGAACGATAAAACAAAACAGCTTTCGATACGCTTTCCACATCGTCAAGAACGCTTGCCCCCGTTGTTGTATATCCCGAATAGGATTCAAATATGGCATCGGTCAAAGTGAAATCCTTTGCATCAAAAGCGTATGGCAAAGCCCCGAAAAGAGGTATCAAAATCCACATCAGCCCTACTATCAATCTGCCGTCCTTTTTTGAGATATTGGTATGAAAGTTGCGATTGCCATAAGCAACCAATCCGCCAATCAAAGCCACAATGGCAAAAGCATAAGCAAAGTAAACACACTCCCTTTCTCCATAAAGAAGCCCCACAATGCCCGAAAGCAGAAACATTCCGCTCAAAAGCAACAAACAGCTGCCCGAAACATAAAAGAATATCCTGCTGTTGAACTTGTAAGGTCGAAAGTTCATGAAACAAATCGTTAATTAAACAACTTCATCAACTTGTTTGCCGATTCCGGAATAGTGAAAGCGACCACCTTGTCGCCTGCCTGAATTTGCACATTGCCTCTTGCTATATATGCAACGCCATCTCTGATTACTCCACCTATGTTTACGCCCGAAGGAAGGTCCAATCGCATGATTTGTTTCTTTGTTATCGGAGAGCCTTCCTTGACAAGAACCTCAATCACTTCGGCATCTATTCCCGACAACCACTTGCTTGAAGTAACGTCAGCCCCGAGTGTGAAGCGTGCAATGTAGCTTGCGGTAATCAGCTTCTTGTTTATGATTGTGTCGATGCCGATTTCTTGCGACACATCAATGTAGCTGACATTCTCAACCAAGGCAATGGTCTTTTTTACTCCCTGTTTGTGAGCGTGAAGACAAGAAAGAATGTTGGTTTCGGTGCTTCCGCTCACCGCAATGAAAGCATCAGTTTCCTGAATGCCCTCGTCAATGAGCAGAGATATGTCATTGCCGTTGCCGTTTATTATCATCGTTTTATTCAAATCGTCAGCTAATTGAAAGCAACGTTCTTTGTCTTGCTCAATCAGCTTCAACCGCATATCACCTTGAAGGTTCAGTGCAGCCCTTCTTCCGATGCGTCCGCCGCCAAGTATCATTGCACTTTTGATAACGTAATCCCGTTTGCCGCCAAGCTCCTTTATCAACTCAATACTTGAAGGCTTTGCAATCAAATAAACCAAATCGCCTTTCAAATACTGATCGGGTCCGCCGGGTATGATAGTTTTGCCTCTACGTATTATACATATTGCTCTGGCTTCAAGTTGCGGATAAAGCACTGCCACTTCTGCCATTGACTTTCCCAATATCGGTGCATCAGAATCAAGCCTCATCATATAGACCGACAGCAAACCGTTGGAGAAATCAAATATCTCTGTTGCGGTGTTGCGTGTGAGAAGGTTCGTTATCTCCTTTGCCGCAATTCTTTCGGGACATACCAACTCATCGACCCCCATTCCCTTGAACATATTCTTGTTATCCTCATTCAGATACTCGATTGAGTTCACTCTTGCAATGCAACGCTTTGCTCCGAGACGCTTTCCGAGAATGCAGGTCATCAGATTGATACTCTCTTCGTGCAGTACGGCAATGAGCAAATCGCAAGACGAAATACCTGCTTGCTTTAATGTCTCCATGGAAGTTGAGTTGCCTGCAATGGTAAGCAGATCCGATTCGCTTTGAAGCATGGTAAGCAAATCCGAGTGAGGATCGACAACGGTGATATTGTGTCTTATTTTTGACAAACTGCGTGCCAAGTGAAAGCCTACCTCTCCGTCTCCTGCAATGATAATATCCATGACAATGTTTCCTTAATTCTATCTTGTAAAAATACAATCGGCAAAGGTAGCTCTTTTTTACGAAACCAAAACAAAAAGAAAGAGTGTTTCGCTCTCGAAAATTCAAAACAGCAAATCTGCCTTTCACAAACGGGCTATCCACAATTCAAAAACAGCAAAACAACATCTTGATATTACAAAGTGATTATCAGAGAATTACAAAACGCCGTTTTAGTGCAATCAAAACGCCGTTTTATTTTCGTAAAACGGCGTTTTGGCAAAATAGATCGGCGTTTTGGTTTAAGCGTTTTGCTTGACTATTTCCAACAACTGTTCTCCGTATTTTTCTATCTTCTTTTTCCCCAAGCCCTTAATCTCGCCAAGGGCTTCCAAACTTTGAGGTCGCTTTGCACAAATGCCGTCCAAAACTGCGTTTGAGAAAATACAGAATGCAGGGAGTTTCTCTTGGTCGGCTTGTTCTTTTCTCCAATGTTTCAAGGCTTGATATAGTTCGTCTGTTTCTTGATATAGTTTATCCAACTTCACATAGTCGTCGCTTTTATTTTCTTCTTTTTGTGTTGAAGCCTTGTCTTGATTTTTTGCTTTGCCGATATAGTTGTCATAGTATGTCCATTTGAGTTTGTCTCCTTCGGCAATAGTTCTGTTTTTCAACGAAAGATATTCATTAAGGTCGAAGTCGTTCTCTTGAATGTAAGCAAGCAACCGCCATTTCAGCTCACACTCGTTGCCAAAGCGGGCAAAGTTTTCTTCAATCTTCTCTTGGTCTTTTTCTGAGGCCTCTTTGGTGTCTGCACTCACCACCGCCTGAATGTAAGTGTGGACAAGATAGGCTTGTGTGAGGAAATAGTCGCCGGCTTTGACGCATCGCTCTTTCAAAAGTGGCTTGTTATTGATTATTGACCTCATTTGGTTGAGAAAACGTCTCGATACATCTATTATGTTTTCCTTTATTGCCTGCTCGACAACAGAGAAAGATTGTCGCAACTCGCCATCAAGATAGGGAAAAACGACATTGCTCAACTCTGTCTGCATGGAAAAGAGAGTCGAAAAGGAGAATATTTCTTCCAAACTTTGAATGTAAAATTCAAATCTGTCGTTCTCAAAGGTTGTTTCGTCAGCTTGGTTTGCCGATTGCTCCTGCGAAAATGTGGTTATGTCGCTGTCGGTTATCACAACCGAGGGTATGAATGGTGCGGCAAGCGTCAAGCCTTCCAATGTGCGGCAACGACTGATTGCAACGTAGTATTGTCCGTGTGTGAAGCAATTTTCGGTGTCTATTATGGCTTTGTCAAATGTCAATCCCTGACTTTTGTGAACTGTTATGGCCCAAGCAAGTCTCAAAGGGTACTGTGTAAACGTTCCCGTAACCTCTTTTTCTATCTCTTTGGTGCGTTTGTTTAGCTCGTAACGACACTTTTCCCATGTGTAAGGCTCTACAATCACTTCCTTTCCGCCTTCGTTAAGTCTGACAACGATGTTATTTTCTTCTGCTTCGATAACTTCGCCAATCGAACCGTTGTAATATTCTCTTTCTGTGCCTGAATGGCTGTAATCGTTCTTGATAAACATCACCTGAGCGCCCTTTTTGAGTTCCAAAGTATTGCTGTTGGGGTAGCTTTTCTCGTCAAAGTCGCCCGTAATCTTGCATTCATAAAACACACTCGGAGAGTCGATTTGTGCAAGTTTTGTATTGTTGATGTGGTCTGCCCTTCGGTTGTAGCTGCATAGTATAATACAACCCTCGTTGTCCTTTTCGCTGACCTCGGGCGAGTAACGAGCATTGAGAGCGTTAGTTATATTTTGAGTAATATGGTTTTCTCTCAAATGATTGAGTATGTTGATAAACTCTCTGTCGCTCTGACGATAAATATGGTCAAGTTCTATGGTGTGGAATTGGGACATCTGCCATGCAAGAGAAGAAAAGAAATATGGCGTTTGGTAATATTCTGAAAGTAGCTGCCACTCATTCTCGGGCATAACGGGCGGCAACTGACTCAAATCGCCAATGAGCAACATCTGAACGCCTCCGAAAGGTCGGTTTGAATAGCGATAGCGAATGCGTCTGAGTACTTTGTCAATCTGTTCCAACACATCGGCTCTCACCATTGAGATTTCGTCAATAATGATAAGGTCCAAACTGCGAATGATGTCAAGTTTTGACCTCCTAAATCGCTTAAAATTCAATTTGTGTCCGGGAATGTACGGATCAAAATCAAGTTGCAAGAAAGAATGGATGGTTTGCCCTTCGGCATTAAGGGCTGCCACTCCCGTGGGAGCAAGAACGACATGACGCTTTTTGAGAGTTTTGACAAGGTTTTTGAGGAATGTGGTTTTTCCCGTGCCTGCTTTGCCGGTCAAAAAGATATTTTTGTTTGTCTGTTCGACGTATTTTCGTGCCAACTCTAACTTTTGATTGGTTTCCATGGGCTGATATTTGAAAAAAAGCAAGTCCCGAAATATCGAAACCTGCTTAATATATATAGATTAGTTGAAAAGCAACAAAGCCAAACGCATCTTTATATGCGTCCTTCTTTGCTGCGACTATCTCTGTTCTTACTTTCGAGAAATTGCTTTCTTGGCTGCCTCTGCTATATTGACTGCTTTCAAGCCGTATTTCACCATAAGTTCGTCAGGTTTGCCGCTTTCTCCAAATTTATCGTCAATACCGATAAACTCCATAGGCATAGGGGCGTTACGAACCAAGAGTTGTGCGATGCTTTCGCCCAATCCACCATTGTATTGATGCTCTTCGCAGCTGACAACACAGCCTGTCTTTTTTGCCGAACGCAATATAGCCTCGCCGTCCAAAGGTTTTATAGTGTGTATGTCCAAGACTTCGGCACTTATTCCTTCTTTTTCTAACATTTCTTCAGCCTGCAAGGCTTCCCAAACCAAGTGTCCGGTTGCCATGAGCGACACATCGCTTCCCTCATTCAAGACAACAGCCTTACCAATTTCAAAAGGCATATCCTCGGGAATAAACACCGGTACTTTGGGTCTTCCGAATCTTATATAGACAGGACCTTTGTATTCGGCAGCTGCTATTGTTGCTGCTTTGGTTTGGTTATAATCGCAAGGATTTAGCACAACCATGTTGGGCAACATCTTCATTAGTCCCAAGTCTTCCAAGATTTGGTGAGTTGCTCCGTCCTCTCCTAAGGTTATTCCTGCATGAGAGCCTGCTATCTTGACATTTGTGTCCGAGTATGCGACCGCTTGTCGTATCTGATCGTACACTCTTCCTGTTGCAAAGGCTGCAAAACTACCTGCAAAGGCGACTTTTCCGCTCAAAGCCAAGCCTGCAGCTATTCCAATCATGTTTGCTTCTGCTATTCCGCACTGTATCATTCTTTCGGGGAACTCTTGTGCAAACAAATCCATCTTTACCGAGCCTGTAAGGTCGGCACACAATGCCACAACGTCTTTATTTCGTCTGCCTGCCTCGACAAGACCTGCTCCAAATCCCGAACGGGTATCTTTGTTGCCTGTTACCTTGTATTCTTTCATCACTATTTAGCTAAGTTTATGCTTGTTGTTTTCTTAGATTCTATCTTAAATTCCTTTATTTGTGTTTTGGCTGCATCGGTTGCGTTTTTCGCTCTGACAACAACCATATATTGCCCCGGAAGAAGGGATAATGTTTCTATCATCTGACCTTCTTCGAGATTGCATACCCATTTTGTTTCTTCACTATCCTTCACAAATATGCTTCCTATGAGGATTTGTTTTCCCTTGTTGAGGGTTAGTTGTCCTGATTGGGGGATTTCTATCGTTGTAGTAGCACTTTGTCCTACTTCAACGTTCTCTATTTTTAATGAAGGCTTGGTTAATATCTCCAAATCGTACTTTCCGACTATGTATTTCTCGCTTTTGTTTAGTTCTTGCACGTTTACGACTTCCGAACTGCCGGATTGTCTGACTATCACCGCCACATCTTTATTATTAAGCCTATCTTTGCTGTCTTGGGAGGTGATTATCATGTTTCCCTGCGGCGTTTTAATCGGTATGACTGTGTGTCTTCCGGGGTTCAACTTGACATTTTCGACTTTTACAGGGGGAAGTGTGTGTACCACTATGTCATAATTTATCAACGGGTCCAAAGTCAGAGTATCTGAAACACCATTACCATTTATTGTATGAATGAATGAGTAACGGAGTCTCTTGCTTTGGGCATCGTAAAACGTCATGGGAACATTGGTTTCGCTCGCTTCCGAATAGCTATCCAAGAGATTGATTTGCGAGGTTGTGTTGTTGAGTGCTTGAAGTACCACATCATTCAAAGCTCTCGAAAAGTCAATCTCGTTTGTCGCCTCATAATAGGCTCCGGCACACTCAAACGATTCTCTCATTCCTCTCCCTATTCCTATAATAAAGGGTTTGAGAAATGCTCCTTGGGTTTGCAGTTGAGCCGATACCTGACATACTTCTCCCGAACACTCATCTGTTCCGTCTGTAATCAGGATTACAATATTTCGACAGCCGTCACAGTCGGGAAAGTCGGCAACACAGCGTTCCAAAGTGCTTGCTATGGGTGTTGTTCCCTTAGGAACTAAGGCTCGGAGCTTGGCTTTGAGTTGCTCGAAGTTGTTGGCAGAAAATCCAACTTCCAATTTGGTATCATCACAGTCCTGCGGAGGATAGTCCTTTGTGTGTCCGTAAGCTCTCAGTGCCACTTCCACGTTTGGTTTGCCCGCAAGAGAATCGATAAGGTTGGAAACAAGGTTCTGAGCAATCTTTATTTTGGTATTGCTCTGCCACATTCCGTACATACTATTAGAACAATCGAGTATGAAAAGTATTCTCGTAATTTGCTTTGTGTCCTTTCGTTGAGATGTACCTTGATTTGCTCTTTGCGACTGTACGCTTTGAGAGAGCAAAAGCACAACTATCAAAAGTATTGTCTTCAAATTACGATTGTGTGTCATGAATATGCTGTTCTATGTTTAGTAGTCGCCCAAAGTTTCTTTCAACTGAGAGAGTGCTTGTGAGGCTTGTTCGTCGTCGGGAGGTGTTCCGTGCCATTTGTTCTTGTTTTGCATGAAATCAACTCCGTATCCCATTTGTGTATGCATCAAAATAACAACCGGTTTTCCCTGCTTTGTTTTTTGCTTTGCAAGTTTCAGTCCTTCGACAACTGCGTTCATGTCATTGCCTTCCATTTCTACAACTTCCCACATGAAGGCTTCAAATTTTGCTCTGAGGTCTCCGAGTGAGCAAACTTCGTTTGTGCTTCCGTCAATTTGAAGATTATTGACATCTATTGTCGAAATGAGGTTATCAACATGATTTGCTCCTGCAAACATGACGGCTTCCCAAATCTGACCTTCCTGCAATTCTCCGTCTCCATGCAAGGTATAGACCAATTTTTCGTCATTATTCATCTTTTTTGCCAAGGCTGCTCCGATTGCAACCGAAAGTCCTTGTCCCAAAGAACCCGATGCCTGTCTTACTCCGGGTAGTGAGTCGTGTATGCTCGGGTGCCCTTGAAGTCTTGTTCCCAAACGGCGGAATGTTCCGAGTTCTGAAACAGGGAAGTAGCCTCTTCGAGACAATACACTGTACCAAACGGGGGATATGTGTCCGTTTGAGAGAAAAAACATATCCTCTCCTGCTCCGCTTCGGGTGAAATTGTCAATATCAAACTCCATTGCATCAAAGTACAATGCAGTCATGAAGTCTGCACAGCCCAAACTTCCTCCCGGATGTCCGCTCTGACAGCCATTGACCATTCGTATTATGTCTCGTCTCACCTGAGTTGCAATGTCCTGCATTTGCTTTACGTTTGCCATAGTTTCTTTTCTTTGTTTTCTGATTGCAAAGGTAGGCATTTTTTGCTTAATCAGCCCTCTTGAAGGCAATAAAAATAAGCCTTAAACGAATTTAAGGCTTATTGATATGTTGCATTAACTCAACTTATTTGAGTAGCATGAGAGTTCCTTTTTGAGTATGTGGTTTGCCTTCGGTATCTCTAAAACTTATCACATAGACGTACGTTCCCGAAGGGCAGACTTCGCCTTTGCTCCTTCCGTCCCAACCATGTGTAATGTCTTCCGAATCAAACAAAAGTACACCTTGGCGGTTGTATATGTTCATTCTGTAATCCGAAACGTCGGCTTGTGCCGGCTTGAAAAGATTATTTTTATCCGAAAGCGGCGTAAAGGCATTCGGAACAAACAACTGACTTCTCACAGTGTCTCTTTGCGAGATTTCGGGGGCTTTTTGAGTGTCGGTTTTAAGCTCTCGATTTATCGAAGCCGTTTTCTGCGGCAAAGGGTTGCCGTTTCGGTTTTTTTCAACCTTTTTCGGTTCTGCCGCAATTATATTTGGATTTTTCGATGAGGCATTTTCTTGCTTTGTCTGCACGGTTGAAATTTGCAAATTTTCGCCTTGAAGATTTGTTGCGGCAGAGTGGTTTTGCTCTTTCGCCGTTTCGTCAGAATAAAACGGCGTTTCATTTATTTCTTTCGGCGTTTTGGCAGAATAAAACGGCGTTTTGCTCTGCTCTGATTTAGAAGTATTTACAGCGAGTGAGTTTTCAGTATTCTTTGTTTGCGAAAGAGTTTGCGAAGTCTTGCTTGTGCTACCTTTTGGTGCTGACACAAGAAGTGCGACAAAGCCGGCCAACACAAGGGTTACGGCAACAATCGAAACAACAAGACCTGTGTGCCTTGGCTTTGCAACTTGTTTTGAAATGTTGTCCCACATTGCCTCTGGGGGTTGCTCACTAAAATTCTTCAAACGCTCTCTGAACTCTTCAAAATTCTTATCCATATCTTCCATCTCTGCTTCTGTTTTTTCATTAAGGTGTTTTCTCTATTTAATTCCCATGCTTTCAAGTTTGGACTTCAAGATTTTCTTTGCCCGAAAGTTCATTCCTCTGAGCGAAGACTCGTTTGCGTTCCACATCTGTGCCAATTCTTTGTACGAATAGCCCTCAATCTCGACCAAATTGAAGACTATGCGACATTCCTCGGGCAACAACGCCACCAATTTCAGCACATCTTCGGTCGAAAGAGCCGAAAGTTGCAACGGCTTGTCGCTTATCGTCTCATATTCCTGCACATCGACAAAGCGATGCGACTTGTCATAACGATAATAGTTCAAAGCATAATTGACAAAAAGCCTCCTTATCCAGCCTGCAAAGGAACCCTTGAACTCAAACTTGTCCAACTGAGCAAATGCCTTGATGAAAGCATCTTGAAAAATGTCCTCTGCGTCTTGTCGGTTGCGAGCATAACGAATACAAACGCCAAACAGCATGGCAGAATGCCTGTCATACAATTCTCTTTGAGCCACAGGGTCGTTTTTCAGACACTTTTTTATCAATTCTTCGTCGGTTGGTTTCATGATTTCGGCTTAATGACACTTATTTTTTGCCCTTTGTTTCGTCAAAACGGCGTTTTGATCGGATAATACACTATTTTAATACAACAAATGGCTTTGGAAACGAAAATAAAAACCAAAGTTTGAACTATGAGATTAAATATCAATCGAACGAATTACTCTTTGAGTGAGGTTAAATAAAAGAAACGGTACGACATCTGTAAGCCGGGTTCTGTCGGGTCTGCACTTGCAAACCGTTCTATCATTAATCTACTGCCTGCCTCGCGACAAGCCTCTAACGACCTACCCCTCGGAAAGGACGAGCAGCCCCATGCTCCGATATACTTGGTCTTTCAACTCATAAGGTTTACCCCTGAGACCTATCACTAAGCCCCAGCGTGAGCTCTTACCTCACATTTTCACCCTTACCTGCAAAAAACAGGCGGTTGTTTTCTGTGGCACTGTCTGTCAGAACGCAAGTTCCGCCAACCCGTTAGGTTGTATGATGCTCTGTGTTGCCCGGACTTTCCTCTCCGAAACAAAGTCTCGCAGCGATAGAACAATGCCGTACCGTTATTGTTTCTTATTCTTTCAATGCCGAATTGGCAGCACGCTTTCTTGCAACCTCGTCGAGCAAAATTTTTCTTATCCTTAAATGGTGCGGAGTAATCTCCAAATATTCGTCTTCGGCTATATATTCCATCGCTTCCTCCAAAGAGAACTTCTTTGCAGGGGCAATATTCACCTTTTCATCAGCACCTGCCGAACGCATATTTGAGAGTTTTTTGGTAATTGTAAGGTTTATCACAATATCGTCGGGTCTCAATCCTTCCCCTACGACCATTCCGGTATATATCTCTTCGCCCGGAGAGACGAAAAACGTTCCTCGGTCTTGCAACTTGTTGATTGAGTATTCTATTGCAGTACCTGTCTCCTTTGCAATCAAAGCTCCCATTCGTCTTCCGCCGATTTCTCCTTTCCAAGGCTCATAACCTTTCAATCGGCTTGCCATTACAGCTTCACCTTCTGAGACGGTGAGAACGTTGTTTCTCAATCCGATGATACCTCTTGAAGGAATGGTAAATTCGATGTGGCTTCTGTCGCCCTGAGCTTCGATGCTGTCAATCTCACCCTTGCGTGTGGTTACCAATTCTATCACTTTGCCGGCAAATTGTTCGGGAACGACTATGGTAAGTTGCTCTACCGGCTCGCACTTTACTCCGTCTATTTCTTTGATTATTACTTTCGGCTGACCAACTTGAAGTTCGTATCCCTCCCTTCGCATTGTCTCTATAAGGATAGAAAGATGTAATATGCCGCGACCATAAACTATCAGACTGTCAGGAGAATCTGTTTCCTCAACTCTCAGAGCCAAGTTCTTTTCAAGCTCTGCGAACAATCTCTCACGAAGATGTCGCGAAGTAACATACTTTCCGTCTCTGCCATAAAAGGGAGAATTGTTGATTGTAAAGAGCATGCTCATTGTCGGATCATCGACTTTGATTGGCTTCAAGGGCTCAGGATTTTCCAAATCGCAGATGCTGTCTCCTATGTCGAAGTTTTCCAATCCCAAAACGGCACAAATCTCTCCCGCTTCGACCGGTGTTTTGATTTTTTCCTTCGCCAAACCTTCAAAAACATAAAGTTCCTTCACCTTGGAACGCACCATCTGACCATCGGCCTTGGCAAGCGTTACATCTTGTCCTGCAACAAGCGTTCCCCTGTGCAAACGTCCGACTGCTATTCTGCCTACGTATGATGAATAATCCAAAGAAGAAATCATCAGCTGAGTATTTCCTTCTTCGCATTTGTACTCCGGAATATGCTTTATTATCATATCCAAAAGATAAGAGACGTCTTCGGTCGGCTGTTGCCAGTCTTCACCCATCCAACCCTGCTTGGAAGAACCATAAACCGTCGGAAAGTCCAACTGTTCTTCGCTTGCACCGAGCGAAAACATCAAATCAAAGACTTTTTCCTGCGTTTCGACAGGATTACAGTTGGGTTTATCAACCTTATTTATCACAACAATGGGTTTAAGGTTTAATTCGATTGCTTTTTGCAACACAAAACGTGTCTGAGGCATCGGTCCCTCAAAAGCATCGACCACGAGCAACACTCCGTCCGCCATATTAAGCACTCGTTCTACCTCTCCACCAAAATCACTGTGTCCCGGAGTATCAATAATGTTGATTTTGTATCCTTTATACCTTATCGAGACATTCTTGGACAAGATTGTAATTCCCCTTTCTCTCTCAAGGTCATTGTTATCGAGTATAAGCTCCTTGGTTTCTTGATTATCTCTGAACAGCTTTGCCTGATACAACATTCTGTCCACAAGAGTTGTTTTGCCATGATCGACATGGGCTATGATTGCAACGTTTCTTATATTTTGCATTCTCGTCTTTTATATACTATGTTTATCGTTATATTTAATTCACTCAAAGATAGAGCATTACAAAACGGCGTTTTGGTGAAATAAAACGGCGTTTTAATTTGCTGAAACGGCGTTTCGTATCTCTGAAACGGCGTTTTGCAAACCTGAAGGCTCTTTGCCGCCTGCCGAGGCAAAATGTTTTTGTCCTCCTCCGCCACCTTTGATATGCTTTGCAGCCTGACGGATAATTTTGGAGGCATCTTTGCCTTCTGCAACCAACTCATCTCCAAGCAAAAGGTTCAAGACAGCTTTGCCATTTTGGTTTCCGTATGCGACAAAGCAAATCCTGCCAAAATCATTTTTGAGTTTAAAAGCAATATCTTTCACCATTTCCGGATTGATATCCCCGCAATCTGCCTCCACATAGTCGATTGTTCCTATATGTTGAATTTCTTTTTTGAGAAGTTCGGCAAGTTGCATGGCTTTTTCTCTATGCATTTTTTCCAAATTTGCTCTCAGATTGGCATCTTCTTCAACCAATTTCTTTACAGACTGAACCACATTTGGACTTGCGGCAAAAAAGGAGCTTATCTCTTTCATTGTATCAACCATTGAGTTGAAATACTCTTCACAAACCTTGCCGCTGACAGCCTCTATTCGCCTTACACCTGCAGCAACTGCTGTTTCGCTCATAATATTGACCATTCCGATACGTCCGGTACTGCTTGCATGAGTTCCTCCACAAAGTTCTATGCTCTCACCAAAGCGTACACATCTTACCTTGTCTCCATATTTTTCGCCAAAGAGTGCCATTGCTCCCATTTCTTTGGCTTGTGCTATCGGTATATCGCGGTATTCGTCAAGCGGAATGTCCTCACGAATTGCCGCATTGACAATTCGTTCTACTTGTCTTATCTCCTCATCGGTTACTTTGCTATGATGAGAAAAGTCAAATCTCAACTTGACGTCATCGACGTAAGAGCCTTTTTGTTCGACGTGCGTTCCCAACACCTGACGCAAAGCGCTGTGAAGAAGATGTGTCGCAGTGTGGTTCGCTTCTATCGCATTACGCTTTTCTTTGTCCACTTTCATCAAAAAAGGCTTGTCAAGAATACTCGGCAACTGCTTTACGATGTGAAGAGTCAGCTGATTTTCTTTCAGAGTGTCCGTTATGCTTGTCTTTCCTCCCTCATTCTCGATATAACCGCGGTCTCCGATTTGTCCACCCATCTGTGCATAGAACGGAGTTCGGTCAAAAACCAACTGATAGCAGGTATTGTTTTTGTTTGTTACCTTCCTGTATCTCAAAAGTCTGCCTTCGGTTTGAAGAGTGTCGTATCCGACAAATTCTCCCAAGCCTTCAAACGGCACAATCTCCACCCAGTCGTCAGCAAGGCTCTTTGCGGCATTGCGAGAACGCTCTTTCTGTTCGGCAAGGTTTCGTTCAAAACCCGCCATATCAACACTGTAACCTTTCTCTTGTGCCATAAGTTCGGTCAAATCAATAGGGAAACCGTAGGTATCAAACAATTCAAAGGCAAAGTCTCCGTCTATGGTTTTGTCTTGTCTTGTCGATATGTATTTGTCAAACTTCAATATACCGTTTGACAGAGTTCTGAGGAAGGATTGTTCTTCTTCTCTGACTATCTTCTCGATGAGTGTTTGCTGGGTTTTGATTTCGGGATATTGGTCGCCCATTTGCTCTACCAAAATCGGTATCATCTCGCAAAGGAATGGCTCTTCAAATCCGAGAAAAGTGTATCCGTAGCGGACGGCACGTCTCAATATTCGGCGTATTACATATCCTGCTTTGGCATTTGAAGGCAACTGTCCGTCGGCAATGGCAAAACAAACTGCTCTTATATGGTCTGCACATACTCTCATGGCAACATCTTTATCATTGTCGCCGCTTCCGTATTTTGCAGAGGCTTTTTGGCTCAAATGTTTAATCATTGGCTGAAATACATCGGTGTCATAGTTTGACTTCTTGCCCTGCAAAACCATGCAAAGACGCTCAAAGCCCATTCCGGTGTCGATATTTTTCTCCTTTAGAGGCACAAGACTTCCGTCTGCCATGCGATTGTATTCCATAAACACCAAGTTCCAAATCTCAATCACCAAAGGATTGTCCTTATTGACCAACTCTCTTCCGCAAACTTTGGCTTTTTCTTCGCTGCTTCTCAAATCGACATGGATTTCCGAACAACCGCCGCAAGGACCGGTCTCTCCCATTTCCCAAAAGTTGTCCTTTTTGCTTCCAAAAAGTATTCTATCTTCGGCAATGTGGCTTTTCCAATAGTCGTAAGCCTCTTTATCTGGTTGAAGACCCTCTTTTTCGTCTCCTCCAAAGACGGTTACATATATTATATCCTTGTCTATTCCATATACTTCGGTCAATAGTTCCCATGCGTATGCGATTGCTTCCTTTTTGAAGTAGTCTCCGAAAGACCAGTTACCGAGCATTTCAAACATTGTGTGGTGATAGGTATCTCTTCCGACCTCTTCCAAGTCGTTATGTTTGCCACTGACCCTCAAACACTTCTGACTATCTGCCGCACGTAGGCAGTTCTTGGTCGAATTGCCCAAAAAAATGTCCTTAAACTGGTTCATGCCGGCATTTGTAAACAATAAAGTGGGGTCATTCTTGACAACAATAGCAGAAGATGGTACTATATTATGCCCTTTGGAGGCAAAAAAATCCAAAAACTTCTTTCTTATTTCGTTGGAGTTCATCATATCAACAAATATTTTTGTATTTATCATCTCTTTATTTCATATCGCAGGGGCAAAACCCGCCTCTGTGGGAAATTAAAGCCTGCAAAGATACAAAAAATTCCATAGATACTCAGCTATGTCGGACAGATAGCAAAATAAAACGCCGTTTTGACAAAATAAAACGGCGTTTCAATCGGACAAAACGGCGTTTTATTTTGCTGAAACGGCGTTTCGGAACACTCTATCTTGATTGCTGAATTTGTTCGTACTTGTTTGTGTTTGAAGGATTGACCTCTTTTAGGATTTCTATCACTCTCGATTTTTCGTTTTCGGGAGCTCCTTTGAATATATTGACGATTTCGTCTGCCTTGGCGTCAAAAAATTGTTGCACGGCGACCAAATCAGATTTTTCTCTGTATGCTCTGCGAATGTTTTCTATCGCCTCGATGATACTTCCGCGTGCTTCGCTTTGGCTTTCGCCCGTCATCATGTCCAAACCAAGCCTATGATACTGATAGTTTGCCGTTCTCAATGTGCGATAGGTAGTATTGGTATAATTTTCTGCCATCCAATACTTGTTTTTCCTGCTTTCGGCTCTCTTCCAGCCTGCATTGGGAGAGCGTTGTGCGGCTGTAATGATGTTGTTGCACACATTAAAGTACTCCGTTCCTCCGTTTTCGGCAAACGAATCGGCATCTAATGCCAAAAAGTAGTAGAGATAAAATGCCACTGTGGAGACAAGATTGTTGGTATAGTTGTTTTCGTCAAATTCCAAAGTCTGTCCGTCAATATATTTGAACGAGACATTTTGTTCTTGTGTGTTAAGAAGAGTTGTGGTATAGGAAGATCCATAAACGGGTCGCCGCAACATCACATTGAAATCACCGGTAAAATCTTCCTGTGTGGCGTGTTCTTTAATATTTATGGAGATACTGCCTTCTATCTTCTCATAATCTTCATACGTTTTGTCGGTCCAAGCTCTCTGATTGATAAAATCGTTCAAGAACTCTTGAATATTTTGAAACACAGTCTTGTCTGTGCCTTGCAACTGGGCGGAATTGACACTCACACTCACCTTAAATTCTTGTGAAAAGACAAAACAATTAAGACTTGTGGCAATCAAAAACAACAACACCTTCTTCATCTTGATCAGAATTTTGGTTTTGAGACTATTTTTCTTTTGCCTGCATTACCGAAATCAACTTCGATACTATTTCTTCGGCAATTTCGGCTTTTGATTTGAGGTCGGTGGTGATAGTTTGCCCATTTGAATCTATCATGGTTACCTTATTGGTGTCGTAACCAAAGCAGGCATTTTTGTCTTTCAAAGAGTTGAGAACGATAAAATCGAGATTTTTCTTTTCAAGTTTGGCTTTTGCGTTGTCAAACTCGTTATCTGTTTCGAGGGCAAAGCCTACAAGGGTTTGGTTGTGGCTTTTCATTTTGCCGAGAGTGGCAAGTATATCTTTGGTAGGCACTAATTCGATTGTCAATGCCGCATCTGCTTTCTTGACTTTTTGAGTAAATACATTCTTCGGGGTATAGTCGGCAACGGCTGCCGAAAGTATTGCGGCGTCCGAGCGTTCAAAAGCTGCCGTTGCGGCATCATACATCTGCGAAGCTGAGGTTACGTCCGTTCTTTCTATCAAAGGGTTATTGGTTTTGATGTTTGACGGTCCGCAAATCAACAAAACCTTCGCTCCTTTTGCCGCAAGATTTTCTGCAATGGCAATTCCCATCTTGCCGGAAGAGTTGTTGCCGATAAATCTTACGGGGTCGATTTGCTCGTAAGTTGGTCCTGCAGTAACGCAAACTGTCTTTCCGCAAAGCAAGTTGCTGCTTTCAAAATACCTTTCGACCTCTCCGAATATTTGTTCGGGTTCTGCCATTCTTCCCTTGCCGCTTGCTCCGCAGGCAAGCTCACCCGAGTCAGGTTCAATCAGCTTTACACCTCGATGCAGCAGCGTTTGCAAGTTGTCTTGCACCCCCTTGTGATTGTACATCTTGGTATTCATTGCAGGGGCAAGGAAGACAGTTTTGTCAAATGCCAAAAGAGTGGTCGTAAGACAATCATCTGCAATGGCATTTGCATATTTGCCGATAACGTCTGCTGTTGCCGGAGCAACCACAAACACATCTGCCCAATCCGAAAGGCTGATATGTTCGGTCGTCTGACCATTATTTGAAAACATTTCGCTGTAAACGCCATTGCAAGACACAGTTCGCAAGGTTGTTTCGGTAACAAAGTTGAGTGCATTCTTAGATGTAACAACTTTAACCTCACATCCGCTCTTGACAAACAGCCTCACAAGATTTGGAATCTTGTATGCCGCTATTCCTCCTCCTATGGCGATTGCGATTTTGGCTTTCATTGGTGGTTTGAGTGGGAGGTTATCTTATTCTTCTTTTTGTTTTGCTGTTTCTTCTTGAGCAACTGTTTCCGGTTTTTTGTAAACCAATTTGTCATCAAGGTATTCCTTTATTGCAATAAGGTATGGCTTTGGAAGTTGTTCGTAATATTTTGCCACTTCTATTTGCTCATGATTTTCCGACATTTCGTCTGCATTGTCTCCTACCGAAAATTCTTCAATCTTTTTGTAGAGTTCTTGTTTCAAATCGGCGGCAATCTGGTCCGAACGCTTGCTTAACATTGCTATTGTCTCATAAACGTTGCCTGTTACGTTACTAAAATCGTTCAAATTGCGAGTTTGGATGCTTGTGTCTGCTTTTGTCTTTTTGTAATCCATACTATTTTATTCTCTTTTTTTGCTTCTTATTTAATAGTTTCAAGTTTTTCTTTTGCTGTTTTGTAAATTGCTTCAATCTTTTGCTTTTTGGCTTTGTCCTGCATGGTATTAAAAATTGCATTATAGCGTTCGCAGTCCATCACCACGTTCTGATAGCGTTCTTTTTGCTTGCTTTCGATGCTCTTTTCTGCATATTCATACCCTGCAAGCACAATATAGTACATTGCCTCTTCTCTATACTCTGTTGCATCGGGATAATCGTTCAAAAAGTTCTTCAAACTCGTTTGTGCTGCTTGGTATGCAGAAGTTTTATAGTAGTTGTAGGCGTTCACATAGTCCTTTTTGATTAACTTTTGACGCAATTCGTCCATCAGTTTGTTGGCTTGAGGAACTCTTTCGCTCTTGGGATATTTATCAATGTAGGCTTGGAAGTTGTTTATTGCTTGCTTGGTAAGAGTTTGATCAAGAGAATATTCGGGAGATTCAAGATATTTACAATAGGCTGCCTGAAAGAGTGCTTCCTCTGCAAGTTTGGAATAAGGAAACCACTTCACAAAACTCTCAAACTGGTATCCCGCCGAATAGTAATCCTTGCTTCCCATAAGGGACATACCATAGTAGAAATTTACTTTCTCGGCTGTCTCTCTTCCTCTGGAATATAAGAGCAGGTTCTCAAACAGCTGGTTGGCGTGAAAGTAGTCTTTTCTTTCGTATGCTTTCATTGCCGCCTCAAATTTGGCATCTTGGTCGTTACTTTTCAAGAGTTTGTTGTGGCTGCTTGAACAAGAAACACCCAAAATCGCAAGAACAATGCACAATATTGACAATTCTCTCCTCATGATTTTGCAAAGGTATGGATTATTTTCGAGTTAAACGTGGTTTTTGCCCACATATTTTGTAATTTTGCAGTAATTTTTCAAGCTGAGACAAGCAAGTAACTAACACAAAAAGAAAGATGAGCGGAAATATTTTTGCGAAAATAACTCTCAAAAGGGTTTTCAAGTGGATAGGTATTGTAATTGCTGCATACATAGGTCTGTCTGTTTTGCTGACTTTGCTCTACAAGGTTGTCAATCCTCCGATTACTTTTCTGATGGTGCAAAGATGTGTCCAGCAAGCCTTTGACGACGAAAGGGAAGTTCGATTAAAGAAACAATGGGTTGATTTTGAGGAAATTTCTCCCAATATGGTAAAGGCTGTGATGGCGGCAGAAGATAATCGTTTCAAAAAACATAATGGTTTTGACTTTGAACAAATCCGACGAGCTGCCGAAGACGCAAAACGAACCGGCAAAAAGCCTCGCGGAGCAAGCACAATCAGCCAACAGACTGCAAAGAATGTGTTCCTGTGCAACGCTCGCAACTATCTGAGAAAGGGTTTGGAAGTCTATCAAACGGTGTTAATTGAGGCTTTTTGGAGCAAAAAACGCATCATGGAGGTCTATTTGAACGTCATAGAGTTCGGAGACGGAATTTATGGTGTGGAAGCAGCGTCCCAATACTACTTCGGACATTCGGCAAACAGTCTTTCAAAACGTGAAGCAGCCCTTTTGGCAAGCGTTCTGCCCAATCCACTGAAACGAAATCCCGCAAAGCCTTCAAAAAGTCTCAACAGAAAGGCAAACAGAGTGATGTATCTGATGAACAAAGTGGGAAGTGCAAATTTGGAATAGTTTATTCGGTTAAATAAAACGTCGTTTTGGAAAAAACAAACATGATATTGGTCAAAAAACTACAATTTATGATAAAATCAAAGGTTAAATCATTGTTTTCAATTTTAGTATCTTTATTGCTGATTTTGATATTGTTGCACACAAATGCAAAAGCACAGAACGAAATCTCGGACAGCTTGCGACACAACCGCAACAAGGCAGTGGGATTTATCACTCCCGCCTGCTTGATTGCAACCGGAGTGGCGTTTCATTACGTTCCGGCATTTCAACCCTTTAATCAGTTTGTCAGAGATGCCGTTCAAACCAATCTTTTCGGACGAACAAAAGCCGACAATTACGTTCAATATCTTCCGAGTGTGGCAATGCTCGGCTTAGATTTTGTTATGAAAGAACATTCAAGTTCGTTTGGCGAACGTGCATTAAGCCTTTCTTTGGGTTATTTGTTTATGGGTGCAGGTGTTCTTTGCGTTAAAGATAATTTGAGGCTGCTCCGACCCGATTCTTCTGCGTTCAACAGCTTTCCTTCTGGACATACCGCCACTGCTTTCCTTGGTGCGGAATTGTTTCGCCACTACTATCGCCACCTTTCGCCATGGTATGGCGTTGCGGCTTACACTTTTGCAGTTGCAACGGGCTTTGGGAGAATTTTTAACAATCGACATTGGTTTGCAGACGTTGTTTGCGGAGCCGGTGTCGGCATTTTGGCTGCAAGACTTGCAATTATGTTTTCGCCATACATCAGAGGCTTTTTTGCCAAAAGGTTATCATTGTTCAAAAAGGACAACACAAGCGTCTTTCTTTCCCCGATGGTTGAAGACAATACGGCAGGAATAAGTTTTTCAATGAGGTTTTGACAAAAAAAGTCGGTTTCAACTTTACTCATAAAGCCGAAACCGACAAGCTCTTTCATCAAATGAAAGACATGAAATCTTAGACAATTACTTTTCTATCTCTTTCGAAATCTCGCTTCCTGCCTTAAACTTCAAAACTTTCTTTGCAGGAATGTTGATTTTTTCTCCTGATTTTGGATTGCGACCAACTCTTGCTTCTTTTTGTTGCACAGAGAATGTGCCAAATCCCAAAAATGAAACTCTCTCTCCTGATTTCAAATAATCAGATGTTACTTCCAAAAAAGCATCGTATGCTTTTTGTGCATCCGCCTTGGTCAATCCGGCTTTTTCAGCCATCTTGTCCGAAAATTCTTTCTTTGTCATAATCAATTGTTTTGTTTGTTAGTTTACGTCTGCAAAGCTACACTTTTTATTTTTATCCGCCAAATTTTCAAGCGTTTTTTTGTTTCGTGATTTCGGTTTTATGATTACTTTGAATAAAGTGGGTGTCTGATTCTAAATCCTCTCAAAAACTCTTCCGCTTTCATTCTCTTCTTTCCACTAATCTGAATATCAAGCAGTTTAATCACCCCATCATTGCAATTAACCTCTATTTTGTCCTTGTCTTCTATCCTCATTTCACCCACAGACGAAGGGTCAATATTTTTTTTCTCGAAATCAGCAAAAAAAACTTTCAAATGGTGAATTTTGTTTGTCTCTCTGTCCTCAAATTCCGCAAATGCAGCAGGATAAGGGCATAATCCTCTGATATGAGAAAGGATTTTTTCTCCGTTCCAATGCCAATCTATCAGCATATCCGGCTTAAAAATTTTGGGGGCAGGACGGAGTTGCTCTTCGTTTTCGATTGTTTGCTCTTCCAACACGTGATTGTCCGAAAGCAAGACGGCAATGGTGTTTTTTATAAGGTCGGGTGCTTGTTGCATCATGGTGTCGTGCAACTCCCCTGCCGTCATTTTTTCTCCTATTTCTATCTTTTGTTGCAATATAATCTTGCCGCAATCAGTCTTTTCGTTCAACAAAAAGGTTGTTAAGCCGCTTTGCTTTTCGCCGTTCATGATTGCACGATTTATTGGGGCGGCTCCGCGATATTGAGGCAAGAGTGAGGTGTGCAAATTGAAAGTTCCGTACTTCGGAATGGAGTATATGCACTCAGGCATCATACGATAGGCAACCACAACCTGCATATCGGGCTGTAAGTCTTCGATTTGTTTTTGAAACTCAGGGTCTTTGAGCTTCAAAGGTTGAAATACGGGTATGTGATGTTGCTGTGCGACAATTTTTACCTCAGGCGAAGTCATCTTCTGCCCTCTTCCCGATGGTTTGTCGCTTTGTGTTACCGCTGCAACTACATTATACCCCTGCTCAATAAGCCATTTCAACTGGTAAGCTGCTATCTCGGGAGTTCCATAGAAGATAATTCTTATCTCTTTCTCCTTCATAGTGCAGCCATTTTGAGAGCTGTAACGGCAGCTTCAACACCCTTGTTTCCGCAAGCTCCTCCACTTCTGTCCTTTGCTTGTTGCAGGGTATTGGTTGTAAGAACCCCGAAAATGACAGGAATTTCTTCTTTGAGGCTTACCTGCATTATTCCGTTTGCAACGGCTTGACAGATAAATTCAAAGTGCCTTGTCTCGCCTTGAATGACACATCCGAGACATATCACGGCATCAAAACGTTTCTTTTCCAAGAGTGTGGACGCTCCGAAGGGCAACTCGAAACTTCCGGGGACGTGTCGGATATATATATCCTTCTCATCTACTCCGTGTTGCAAGAGTGTATCTACTGCTCCTTGTAACAAATTGTCCGTAATTTCCTTATTCCACTCGGAAACGACTATTCCGAAAATTCCTTTCTCACCCGAGGGTACTTCGTCCTGATTGTAGGACGACAAATTTTTCAGTGATGATGACATTACTTTATTCTGATTTTGGTTTCTTTCGTTATGGTGTTGTTTTTTATCCCGGGATTGAGCTGTTTAAGTGTTTGCTCGCTCAGGTTGTACCTTTTGGCAATGCTGCTCATCTTATCGCCTTTTTTTGCCACTATGTAGCGATTTTGACTTGCGGAATGAGTATTCTGAGCTGCCACATTATATTGCGGTATCTTACCTTCTTTGATTTGTTGTCGCTCTTGGGCAATCAGAGACGATGTTTTGACGTATGGTTTACCCTCAAAACATCTATCGACTTTTGAAAGGCGGCTTTTTTCTACACGTTTGTTAGCTTTTTGTTGAGAAGACTCCACTCCGAAATAGCTTTTGTCTATTCTGATAAAGGAAGTCTTTATGCTGAATGTTTCCAAATCAAATATCCATTCGGGGTCAAAACAAGCATAAAGCAGACGACATTCAAAGTGAAGATGCGGTCCGGTGGAGTGTCCTGTGCTTCCGCCCAAGCCGATTACGTCTCCGGCTTTCACTTTCTGCCCCGGCTTGACGTTAATTTTGGAAAGGTGTCCGTAAAGTGTCTCTAAATTGTTGTAATGTCTGATGACGACACAATTACCGTAGCCTCCATTATATTTTGCCAACCTTACAACACCGTCAAATGCCGCATAAATCTTGTCTCCTGTGTTAAGAGCAATATCAATGCCCGTATGAGGACGCCCCCATCTCCAACCATACGAAGAAGACTTCTTTTTCTTGACCGGAAAACAAAAGTGCTGTCCTTTGGAGGGGTTTATCAATCGCAGAACCACCTCGTCGGGAATGTTTTTAATCGAAAAATCCGGTACTTTCACCCTTTCGGTGTACCAAGTACTCTGATAGAGTGTCGAAGATGGTATATCCTTCGAATCGGATATAAATTTGGGTTGAATATTCTCTGTCTTGACCTTTGCAGAAACAGTATCTGCCACAGCGGAAGGGCTTTTCTGCTTAGAGAGTGTGTGAACCGCATAGAGCGAATCTGCAATCCGTCTGTTCTTCGACCGAGTGTCCGAATCGGAAGACGGAGTAGTCTGTGCCGAAAGGCTGAAAGAGAAAAATAAAACGGCGATTAAATTTAGCAGAATGCCGTTTCGTTTCAGCGAAACGCCGATTGATTTTCTCTTGCTTGCAGAAGGCACATTCAATTTGTCTCTGTACTTCGCCACAGTGCGACGAGAAATCACAAATCCCTTGTCTGTAAGCAGTTTGGTAAGCTGTTCATCGGTATATGGCGACGATTTGTCTTCTCCTTGTACGAGTTCCATGAGACAATTCTGCACCTTGGCGGAAGAAATCTCGCTTCCTGAGGCATCAATAAGCGAATTGGTAAAAAATTCTTTCAGTTTGAAAGTACCGAAATGTGTTTGCACATATTTTTCGTTTGCCATTCGGCTGATTGTACTCTCGTTATAACCTGTCAAAGCCTTGATATCTTCATATTTCATGGGTCTTAACAATCGTGTATCGCCTTCGAGAAAATACTCTTTTTGATATTCGATTATTGCTCCCATGATTTTTTGCAAGGTCTGCTCTCTTTGGTTGAATGCTTCTATGAAAAGCTCTGCCGAAGCGATTTTATCTTTGAGAAATGTGAGTGTTTTTTCGTCTTTTTCGGGACTATGCTGAATTTTTTCCAATAGTTTCTGTCCCTCTTTGCTCACTTTGAGGTGTCGTTTGTATGGTCTGTTGAGGCGAAACTTCACTTCACCCTCACTTTGCCAAACGATAAAATCGGGAACTATGAAAGTATTGTCGGTAAGCAAGTTGCTGTCATACCCGGGTGAGGGATTGAGTTTGAGAATTTGCTTTATGGCATCTTGAAGCAGGTCATTGCTTGTATGAAATTTCTTTTCGATTGCATCATACTGCTTTTTGCAAAACAAATCCCATGCACTTGTAATAATTTTGCGACAGAGCGATATAGTTTTGTCCTCTCTCGACAATCTGTCAAGCTGCAAAAGAAGACAGTCTTGCAAATCTGTTGCACCAACTCCCGCAGGCTCAAAACTCCTCACAAGTTTCAGTACCTTGTTTATAAATTCCGGTTCAATCTCTCGACCTGTGTCAAAAAAATAATCGTCAGCCATTGCCTCAACACTTCGTCTCAGATAGCCTTTTTGGTCAATGTTTCCGATAATCAGCTCTCCTATTTCTATTTCTCGGTCATCTAAGTGGCTCAAATGCAACTGCTGCAAAAGATCTTCCGAAAGAGAGCCTCCCTCTGCCGATATTGGTTCTCTTTCGGGGGTATCTTCTTGTTTTGACACTCTGTATGCTTGGTCTCCGTCGTCCTGAAACCAATAGTCAATGAACTCTCCTTTGTCTGTTCGCCTGCCTTCTTGTTCTGTGGTCTCAAAATAAACAGGTTGTTCCTCCTCTTCCATATCTTGTTCGAGATACGGATTTTCTTCCTGCTCCGATTCTATTCTCGAATCGATGTCCGAAAGAGGCACTTCCAATAATTCGTTACACAAACGTTGAACAGGTGCAATCCTTTGCTTGAGAGTTTGCTTTAATTTTTGACTAAGTCCCACAACAAACGACCTTTCCTTAAATTCTAATAGTTAGCATTCTTAGGGAAACGAGGGAATGGTATCACGTCTCTTATATTGCTCATTCCTGTAACAAACAAGAGCAAACGTTCAAAGCCGAGTCCGAAACCCGAATGGGGTGCCGAACCAAATCTTCTCGTATCCAAATACCACTGCATATCCTTTGGCTCAATTCCGACTTCAGCCATGCGAGCCAAAAGTTTGTCTATACTTTCCTCTCTCTGACTTCCGCCAATTATCTCGCCAATTACAGGGAACAAAACGTCCATTCCTCTCACCGTCTTGCCATCATCGTTTTGCTTCATGTAGAATGCTTTGATTTCTTTCGGATAATCGGTAAGTATAACGGGAGCTTTGAAATGTTTTTCGACCAAATATCTCTCGTGTTCGCTTTGTAAATCCACTCCCCAATGAACAGGGTATTCAAACTTGGCTCCCGATTTTTCCAAAATGTCGATTGCCTCGGTGTAAGTGAGCCTTACAAAGTCGTGTTCGACAACAAATTGCAATCTTTCCAACAATTCTTTATCATACATCTGACAAAGGAAGTCCAAATCTTCCTTGCAGTTGTCCAAAGCGTAACGAACAAGATATTTGATAAAGTCTTCGGCTAACTCCATGTTGTCTTCAATCTCAAAGAACGCCATTTCGGGTTCTATCATCCAAAATTCAGACAAGTGTCGAGGAGTGTTGGAGTTTTCGGCTCTGAAAGTAGGTCCGAAAGTATAGATTTTGCCGAGAGCGGTTGCCCCAAGCTCTCCTTCCAACTGACCTGACACGGTAAGGGAAGTACGTTTGCCATAAAAGTCTTTTGAATAATCCACATTGCCTTGCTTATCCTTCGGAAGGTTTTCCAAATCCAAGGTGGTAACTTGGAACATCTCTCCGGCACCTTCGCAATCCGATGCAGTGATAAGGGGAGAATGCCAATAGAAAAAGCCTCTGTCGTTAAAGTATTTATGAATTGCAAAAGCCATTGCGTGTCTCACTCTGAAAACTGCCGAAAAAGTATTTGTTCTCGGACGCAAATGAGCTATATCTCTCAAAAATTCCAAACTATGGCCCTTCTTTTGCAAAGGATAAGAGTTCACATCGGCCTCTCCATATATCTGTATTTCTGTTGCCTGAAGCTCTATCGACTGACCTTTTCCCTGAGATGGTGAAAGAATGCCATTAACCCTCAGACAAGCTCCCGTGGTTATTCTCTTGATAAGCTCTTCTTCAAAATTGGAAGCCTCTGCAACCACTTGCAAGTTCTGCATACAACCTCCGTCATTGAGTGCAATAAAGGACACATTCTTGTTTCCTCTTTTTGTTCTCACCCAACCTTTCACACAAATTTCACTTCCGATGAGGCTTTGTTGCTTTTCGCTTCCGAAAAGTTCCCTCAATTCTATACGCTTTATGTCTTTCATCAGTATATTAGTGTTTTTCTTTATCTCAAAATCAAATATATTCGTTGCCTTTTTCTATTTCTACGTCTGTGGTAAACTGTTTGATGCGTTGTTCTTCGCCTTTTTTGCACATCATCACCACGCCTTCGCTTTCCACAATGATGTAATCGTCCAATCCTTGTGCGACAAGAAGTCTGTCTTTGGGAACATTGATAAGGCAGTTGGTACAATCGTAAAGCATTACGTTCTTTCCGACCACACTGTTGCCGTTTTCGTCTTTGTTCATGACGTTGTACAACGCTCCCCAAGTACCTATGTCGCTCCAACCGAAGTCCGAAGGAATTACATAGACGTTGTCGGCTTTTTCCATGATGCCATAGTCAATCGAAATGGAAGGACAAATCGAGTAAGCCTCCTCCACAAAGGCTTCTTCTTGGTCTGTGTCTAACAACTCTCTGCCTTTGAGTATCACATCGGTGATTTCGGGCAAAAACTTGACAAATGCGGCTTTTATTGCCTGCAAAGACCAAATAAATATACCCGCATTCCACAAGAAATCGCCACTTTCGACAAAGCTGCACGCCATTTCATAAGCAGGCTTTTCGGTAAAGAGCTTGACTTTTTTGATGCCACAATCGTCCTGTGAGCATACATCCATATTATATTGTATGTATCCGTAACCTGTATTTGGGTAGGCAGCCTTAATTCCGAGGCATATCAACACCTGCTCTCTTCGAGCCAAGCGAAAGCCTTGGAAGATACGACTGACAAAGTTCTCCTTATCGACAATCAAATGGTCGCTCGGCATTACCAACACCAAGGCATCTTCACATCTTTTCTCGATTTTTGCCATTGCGTAGGCAATGCAGGGTGCTGTATTACGCCTTACCGGTTCGCAAAGAATGTTTTCTTTCCTGCATTCGGGAAGATCTTGTTCCACAAGTTCGCCATAGAGTTTTGAGGTAACGACATAGATATTCTCTATCGGGCAAATCATCTTCGCTCTCTCGAAAGTAGATTGCAAAAGCGTCTCGCCCGTACCCAGAACGTCCAAAAACTGCTTCGGTCTTCTCGTTCTCGACATCGGCCAGAACCTGCTGCCGATTCCGCCAGCCATTATGATACAAAAATTCTTGTTGTCTTTCAGTTCTTGCATGATAACACACAAATTTCAAGCCACAAAGATACTAAATATTTCCGATTCAAAGAAACCAATGGAACAAATAGGCTCTCAAACAGACAATCCCCAAAGCCGAAAGCCTAAAAGCCAAGGCTAAAAAGCAATCATGAAAAGTATTGTTTATCAAATAAATAACTCACTATCAAAACTCATTGAAATGAAACGGCGTTTCACAAAAATAAAACGCCGTTTCGCTCGGACAATTCGCCGTTTTATTTTTCTGAAACGGCGATTTATTTTTGCCGTTCTTTTCTGTGCAAAATCGGGTGCTTGAAACGCCGCAGCAAAGAGGCAAACAGAGAATTTATCTTGAAGTATAAGTTTTTTATCAGACCATCTGAAAATTCCGAAAATTCTTTCTAACTTTGCAAAATATTGTTTTGATATAACATAATTGAGAATTAACAGACACACAACCCCAAAAACATAACAACATGAAGCAGATTTACCATTTCAAATCACTCGTTTTTATTTGTCTTGCAGCCTTTTCGCTACAAGCTCATGCGCAGTTGAGCGGAGTTTTGAAAGACTCAACCGACCATAGTCCCGTTTCATTTGCCAATATGGCTCTTTTGAAGCAAAGCGACAGCACATTTGTCAAAGGCACAGCAACAGACATTGATGGTAAATTCACCTTTGCAGGAATAAAAAGCGGCGATTATATCCTCAGAGCCTCATGCGTAGGATACAAAAGCCTGTGGAAAGAAGTGCATATCGAAGGAAAAACGAAGTTGAACGACATTTTCATCTCTCCCGAAAGCCTCACGCTCGGCACAATCGAGATTGTGGAAAGACGACCTCTCTATTCGATGGACGGAGACAAGACAATGTATAACGTCGAAGACGACCCTGCAATACAAAACGGCACAACCAATGACGCATTGCAGAACGCACCCGGAGTAAGCGTCGATATAGACGGAAATGTTACCCTCGAGGGAGCAAATTGTGTCGAGATATGGCTCAATGACGAGCCTTCAAAAATAAAATCGCACAACTTGAAAACCTTTTTGGACAATCTGCCTGCCAATGCCTTGAAAAGAATTGAAGTAATCACCAGTCCGGGAGCAAAATATGCCAATGCACAAGGCTGCGGAGTGATAAACATCATCACCAATACCAAGATTAAGAAAAACCATTTCGTAAGTTTCGGAAGCGGAGTGAACTCCTTTGGAGACATATCGCCATTTGTGTCATACGTATGGGCAAACGAAAAACTTTCTTTCAGTGCTTACGCCTCTGCCAACATAAGGAACCGCACCACAAAGAACGAAACGCTCTCCACATCGTTCATTGACAACGACCAAGGCGGCAAAGACACAGTATATACCGAGACAACAACCAAAGAAAACAAAACTCGGGGCTTCGGAGGCTGGTTTTCGCTCAACTTGGACTACAAGATAGATTCTTTGAGTGAAGTCAGCGTTTGGGCAGGCTTCGATCCGAGCGTGTCTTTCGTCTCTTCCGAAAGCGAAAGGCTCAGAAGCGACTTTGACTATGACCCTTTGGGAAGAGTAAACCGCACCGAAAGCTATTACAAATCTTCGACTGCGGACACTTCTTTGTCGGGTTGGGGAATGTTATCTGCCAACTACCGCAAGAAATTCGACAACGAAGGACACAGACTTGACCTTTCTCTCAATTCAAACTTCTCTCCTTCGGCCAATGTCAGCAACATGATAAGACAATACACCCCTTCAAGCCTGCTGTTTGACGATTTGAACAAACAATACTCGAATGATGAAAACTCTTACAGTATGGCATTGTCGGCAAGATACACAAAACCATTCTCCAAATCGAGAGAACTCTCCTGCGGATTGAACTTTAATCTTGACAACGACCGCAATCTGTACGATGTAATGCTGTTTGACAGCACCACATCGGTCTTTGAAATTATAGATTCTTTGCGTTCGTATGATAAAACAACCAACAACGCCAACCTAAGTGGCTATGTGGATTGGCGAGAGAAGTTTGGCAATTTTACTTTGGACTTGGGAGTGAATGCAGACGCCGAATACAGCAGCTTTATTGTCGCAAACGATTATTTTCCTGCCGACACGACCATGACTTTCTTTGCTTTGAGACCAAACGTACGCCTGTCTTACCGCACCAAATCTATGTATGATTTATCTTTAAGGTATAGTTACTCTACCTCTATGCCGTCTCTTTCTCAAATGACGACTTTTAGAGATTACACAGAGGACAGTTATAGCGTCGGCAACAGCGAACTCTCTCGCTCACACCGCCATTCGATTGACTTCACTGCAAGTAAATTTTTCACCAAAGCAGGGTACGTCATGCTGTCTTTTGATTCCGAATGGAACAACAACACAATAAGCTCGATTACCGACATAATTTGGGACGACAATATGGGAAGATACGTTCATTTCTCCAAGCCTTACAACGCCGGAAGCTCGGTTTCGCAACGCATAATGCTGATGGGAAACATTCGTTTGGGAGCTTTTGCCAACCTTAACCTCTTTGGAACGGTCAATCACTCGGTTTATGAAATTGACTACACAGACGGCAATCACTATACGCAGGAAGGAACACGCATCATGCTCAATGGAAGTCTGTGGGCAAAGTTTTGGAAAAACTATTCGGCATACACAGCTTTCAGTATAGTCTTTCCGGGCAAGGAATTATTCTCTCAAAGCGGCAATGTTTACAATCTGAATGTCGGATTGAGTGCCGACTTGTTTGACAGGAAACTTTCGCTCGGTCTTTCGGTCAGCGACCCTTTCAACTGGAACAAAATCACAAGCGATATCACATCTCCGTATTACCACAGCCACGATACTTACATCAGAAGCAGTCGTTTTATTTCGTTCAACCTCACTTTGCGGTTTGGAAAGTTGGAATTGGAAAACCAACAAGCCAAAAGCTCGAGCGGAAAAGCCCAATAGAGCTTACCTACCAAACTATTGGCTGCATTCCGTTGGCAATAAGATATTGGTTTGCCTTGGAAAAATGTTTGCAACCGAAGAATCCGCGATAGGCACTCAGCGGAGAAGGATGCGGAGCTTCCAAGATAAGATGTCGCAACGGGTCTATGAGACTTTTCTTTGCCCTTGCATTGCTTCCCCACAGCATAAAGACGATGTGGTTTCTCCTTGCGGCAAGTTCTTCGACCGCCTTGGAAGTAAATATCTCCCAACCCTTGTTGTGATGCGACAAGGCGGCATGAGCTCTCACCGTAAGGGTGGCGTTAAGCAGCAAAACGCCTTGCTCTGCCCAAGGAGTCAAATCGCCATTTGAACAGTTCAGCACACCAATGTCATCTCTTATTTCCTTATATATATTGTTTAGCGAAGGCGGAGGGGGACAAGGCGGCAATACAGAGAAGCTCAGTCCGTGTGCTTGTGCAGGTTCGTGATATGGATCTTGACCCAAAATCACCACCTTGACCTTATCGAACGGGCAAGTGTCGAAAGCGTTGAATATAAGCCTCGCAGGCGGATATATAGTCTGAGTTCTGTATTCCGAATGGACAAAATCTCTCAATCTTACAAAGTATTCCTTTTCAAATTCGTCCTTCAAGACCGATTTCCAGCCCTCTTCCATTACTACATTCATATTTCTGATTGTTTGGTTTTTCGATTTATATTCTCTTGCACAACAGACAGACTTTCTCTTCGCCGCAAAGAGTGGTAAAAAACAAGTAATCCTCCCCTCCTTCCTTGATTTTGGTTTGTTGTCTCAACTCTTTGACGCTCTGAGGGAAGTTTCTGACAACTATGTTTGCCTTCTTGATGTCTTTAAGTGCCTTGGCATTTGGTTTTCTTATCTCTTCTACTTCAAAACTCCTGCCGCAGAAGTGTTCAATCGGTACATCGGAAGTAAAAAGATGCGAATGTGGGTGCAGTTTCTTGAAGTCATACTTTTCGACAAGCCTTCCGAAGCGACCAATCTTCATCAAAGAGGCATTGGGTTCGTAAATAAACCTGCCGATTTGCTCCTTTGAGGATACAAATTCGCAAGCTGTTTCGTCAGTTTCTTGGTTAAAAGAAAGTATGTCGGTGTTTGTCTTGGTTATATTGACGGCATGAAAAGTCAGCTGCCCGATGTAGTCTCTTTTTAGTTCGACAAGGACTTCCTTACACTCGTTTTCGACCGACACAACGTGAATGTCGCTAACCTTTTGCAAGTCTCGACATAGCGATTTCAAATCTGACATGGGTGAGAGCTTAATTATCACTCTCGGAGCTTTGCAAAGGAGCTGTTCTTGCAGCTCTACAACATTCGGAGAACAGTCTTCGACAGCATAAACTCTCGCAAGATTTTCGTCTCTCCTCGAAGGGTCTATATAAATCACCTCGCAAGGCTCCATTTGTACCAAATAGTCTTCACAAGCTGCCGAGACAAACTCGCAATTATCGACTTTCAAAGCCTTGAAGTTGCTTTCCGCAATTTTGCAAAGCCAATCTTGTTTCTCACAACAACACACACGAGAAGCCTTTTGTGCAAAAAAGAAAGCATCTACGCCCAATCCGCAAGTCAAATCGACCATTGTTTCCCCTCCCTTGAGAAGTGAAGATTTGTATTGTGCAGAAAGTTCTCCCGAAGTCTGGCTGCTGTTGATTGAAGGCGGGAAAACAAACTCCTCACAGGCTGCAAAGCAAGGCAACTTTGCCCTGAGCCTATTACGGCTCTCTATCTGCAAGACGCAGAATGCCACATCAAAGCCCTCCGCACTCTCTTTGGAATAGCGAAACAAGAGCTTGGAGGCATCTTCGCCCGAATGCTCTCGGATAAATGCCGCCTCCAAAGGTGTGATTGTTGTCTTTGTGGTATTGTCTGCCATATAAACGACTGCAAAGGTAGCACTTTTTGATTTAATGCAAAATTCTCTCCTGCCAAAACGCCGTTTCACAAAAATAAAACGCCATTTTATTTTGACAAAACGCCGTTTTATTTCGCTGAAACGGCGTTTTGTTTTGAGCCGATCAAAAGGGCGTTTTGTCAGATGTCAAATATCAAAAAATAAAACCTTTTTGCTGTTTATTTTTCAACGCCATCAAAGCAAGAAAAAACAAAAAAGCTGTTTTGTTTTGCCGTTTTGGTTTTTCTTGCTACCTTTGCAGACTTAAAAATCAGTATTTCTTAAAAATCAAAAGACAAATGAAATTAGTAAAGTTAGCATCTATCACAAAGAAGATGACTTTGGCAGCGGTGGGAGCTTTCCTGCTGATATTCCTACCGATGCACATGGGGCTAAACCTCTGTATCATCAGAGATGACGGGGGTGAATGGTACAGAAATGTGTGCCACTTTATGGGTACAAACTGGATTGTAAAAGTGTTTGAGGTAATCCTCTTGGCAACAGTCTTGATTCACGTCATTGTTGCAATACTTCTCACAATCGAGAACCTGAGAGCGAGAGGCAGTGTGCGTTACGCTGTTCCCTCAAAGACAAAAACTCACTTTGGCTCGAAGTATATGATTTGGACCGGGGGCTTGATTTTTGCCTTTTTGGTACTTCACTTCGTAAACTTCTACTTTGCAAAGTTTGGTTTGGTCGAAGGCGTTTATACTGTCAAGACAGAAAAGTTGCAAATGCACATCACCGACAAGGTGTTGGACATTCAGCAACAAATGGAGAGCGGTAAGATTGACCAACAGAAGGCTCAGGAAATGATGATGAACCTTCAAATGGAGTATATGCCATATTTGCAACTTACTCAGAGCGGTCAGCCTGCCGACAAGCTGTCTAAAGACGGCAAAGAGATAATCAACCTCAGGGGAAAGAAGGAATTGGAGAGCTTTGCAGGCAAAGACTTCACCGATTACGAACCCGACTTCTATGTGATGTGCAACGACTTGTTCAAAAACAAGATGTACTCGCTCATTTACTTGTTGGCGTTGATAATTTTGGGAATACACCTTTTCCATGCAATCAATTCGATATTCCAAACTTTCGGATTGAACCACAGAAAGTACAACAAAGCAATAGAATACCTTGCAGCAGGATATGCAGTCATCGTTCCGATAGGATTTGCAATCGTTCCGCTGTTTGTTCTCTTCTGCAAGTAAATTCATTAGTAACGAAAATTTAATCAGAAAGATATGACAACACTAAATTCCAAAATTCCGCAAGGACCACTTGCCGAGAAATGGACAAAATATAAAGCAGACCAAAAATTGGTAAACCCTGCCAACAAAAGAAAATTGGATGTCATCGTTGTAGGAACGGGACTTGCAGGAGCATCTGCCGCAGCTTCTTTGGGAGCTTTGGGCTTCAATGTAAAGATATTCTGCATTTCTGACTCGCCTCGCCGAGCTCACTCGATAGCTGCCCAAGGCGGTATAAACGCAGCAAAAAACTATCCGAACGATGGGGATAGCGTCGGACGCTTGTTTTATGATACCATAAAGGGTGGCGATTACCGTGCAAGAGAAGCAAATGTGTATCGTTTGGCTGAGGTAAGCAACAGCATCATTGACCAATGTGTGGCACAAGGTGTTCCTTTTGCAAGAGATTATGCAGGCTTGTTGGACAACCGTTCGTTCGGTGGAGCGCAGGTAAGCCGAACTTTCTATGCCAAAGGACAGACCGGACAACAGCTTTTGCTCGGTGCTTACTCGGCTTTGAGCAAACAAATCAAGGACGGCACTGTCAAGATGTACGAAAGAAAGGAAATGATGGACGTTGTCTTGGTTGATGGCAAGGCAAGGGGAATTATCACAAGAGACTTGCAAACAGGCAAACTTGAACGCTGGTTTGGTCATGCGGTAATTGTCGCAACAGGAGGCTACGGCAACGTTTACTATCTCTCTACCAACGCAATGAACTCAAATGGTTCCGCTGCGTGGCAGTGTTATAAGAAAGGAGCTTGCTTTGCAAACCCTTGCTATGTTCAAATTCACCCTACCTGCATACCGGTTCACGGAGATTATCAATCGAAACTTACTTTGATGAGTGAGAGTCTGCGTAACGACGGAAGAATATGGGTTCCCAAAAAGAAAGAAGATGCAGAAGCCATAAGGGCTGGCAAGTTGAAACCGACAGATATTGCAGAAGAAGACAGAGATTACTATTTGGAAAGACGTTATCCTGCATTTGGAAACTTAGTTCCTCGTGATATTGCATCAAGGGCCGCAAAAGAACGTTGCGATGCAGGTTTCGGAGTTGGAAGCGGACAAGCTGTCTATTTGGATTTCAAAGCTGCAATAGAGCGTCTCGGAAAGGACAAAGTAGCTGCCCGTTACGGCAACTTATTCCAAATGTATGAGAAAATAGTTGACCAAAACCCATACGAAACTCCGATGATGATTTATCCGGCTGTTCACTATACAATGGGAGGTCTTTGGGTCGATTACGAATTGCAAACAACTGTTGAAGGATTGTTTGCTGCCGGCGAAGCCAACTTCTCAGACCATGGAGCTAACCGCTTGGGAGCATCGGCATTGATGCAAGGATTGGCAGACGGATATTTCGTTTTGCCTTACACCATTCAAAACTATTTATCAAAGGAAATCTACTCTTCGCCTATTCCTACGACCGTTCCTGAATTTGAAACGGCAGAGAACGATGTCAGAGCCAAGATAGAAAAGCTCATGAACATCAAAGGCTCTCAAAGCGTTGATACTTTCCAAAAGAAACTCGGACACATAATGTGGGAATATGTCGGAATGGGAAGAACAAAGGAAGGCTTGACCAAGGCAATCCCTATGATACAGGCTTTGAGAGAAGAGTTCTGGAAAGATGTCCGCATTACAGGAGACCAAAACTCCATGAACCCTGAATTAGAGAAAGCATTGAGGTTCTCAGACCACGTTGAGTTGGCAGAACTCATCGCAAAAGATGCACTACACCGCGAAGAAAGTTGCGGAGGACACTTCCGTGAAGAACACCAGACCGAAGAAGGTGAAGCAAAACGTGATGACGAAAACTTCATGTACGTTGCCGCATGGGAATACAAAGAAAACGGAGAACCGGAACTTCACAAAGAAGAATTGAATTACGAGTTTATTAAAGTTCAACAAAGAAATTACAAGTAAAATGAACCTAACCTTGAAAATATGGCGTCAAGAAAATGCGAGAGCAAAGGGACGCTTTGAAACATATAAGTTGGAAAATATTTCGCCCGACTGCTCTTTCTTGGAGATGTTGGACATTTTGAACGAACAATTAGTGAACAAACTCTCACACCCTGTATGTTTTGACAACGATTGTCGCGAGGGAATTTGCGGAATGTGCGGATTGTATATCAATGGTCGCCCTCACGGACCTGACGACGGCGTTACAACCTGCCAGTTGCACATGAGACGTTTCAAAGACGGCGACACTATCGTGATAGAACCGTGGAGAGCAAAACCATTCCCTATCATCAGAGACTTGGTTGTTGATAGAACAGCTTTCGACAAGATAATCCAAGAAGGCGGATACATATCTGCAACCACCGGAGGAGTGCCTGACGCAAATGCAATCCCTATTCCAAAACACAAAGCCGACGAAGCAATGGATTCGGCTTCGTGTATAGGTTGTGGAGCCTGCGTTGCAGCTTGCAAAAATGCCTCTGCAATGTTGTTTGTTTCGGCAAAAGTTTCTCAAATGGCTTTGTTGCCACAAGGAAGACCCGAAGCAGCCAAAAGAGTACAGGCAATGGTTGCAAAAATGGACGAACTCGGCTTCGGAAACTGCACAAACACATACGCTTGTGAGGCAGAATGTCCTAAGAGCATCAAGCGTAGCAACATTGCACGCATGAACCGAGAGTTCCTTTGTGCAAAAACCTGCTCCGAAGAGTAAAAAAACTAAAACTAATATTCTTTTTCATGATTCTGAGGGGAAGTCTTCGTATGGAGGCTTCCTCTTTTTTCATTTAATATTCCCCCTAAGGCTCTAAGTTCTTGGCGTATTGGCGATTTATATTCTCTGTTGATTGCCGAAAGTTTACCACTATTTTTGTTTGAAGCCCCTTTTTCTCCACCGATAATAGGATTATCAAATTTTTCACAGCTTGATAATCGGATTATCTCGGCGTGGTAATGGTATTATCTTCCCATGATAATTCAATTATCATGCTGTTGGAGTGAATTTGAAGTAGGTTTTAGGGTTTTCAAACTTAGAAATTCTGTCCACAAGAGCCGAAAATGCATAAACGCAAGCTCAAAAGCTATATATCTTTGCAAATAAAAAAGCCTCGAAGCCCTTTCGGACTTCGAGGCTAAGAGATTATGAAATTATTTTTTTGCTGATTTACTTACAACAAGTCTGCGTTGTATTTCTTCAAGCTCTCCAAAGCGTTGGTCTTAACGTTGATATAATCTGTTACGCCTTGGGCATTGAAGCTCTCCATGTTATCGACAGGATTTCCAGCAACAACGATGTGCTTGAAGTTTCCTTTCAACAAAGGAAGCGCTCCTGCAACCAATTCAGGGTATTCGTCATCTGAAGAACACAAAACAACAACATCAGCCTTTGAATCGATTGCTGCCTTTGCTCCTTCCTCAGGTGTGGCAAATCCTACGTTGTCCAAAATTTCGTAAGATACCAATCCGAAGAAGTTGCTTGAGAATTGGGAACGAGCCTTTCTCATTGCAAGGTTTCCGTAAGTCAAAAGGAACACCTTAGGTGTCTTTTCAGAGTTTTCGCTCTGCATTCTCAATTCTTCAAACGGCTCTGCCAAACGGTTGCATGGCAATGCCTTAATTTCGTTGCCCGTAACCTTGCAACAATCGCACTCTTTCTTCTCGATAACAGGCTTTTTCTCTGTAAGGTTAGGGTATTGGTTTGTTCCCAAAATTGTTGTTTTTCTCATAGCAACCTCTTTTGCTCTCTTGCTTGCAGTTTCTGCGATAGCATCTTGAACAATTCCTGCCTTGATTGCTTCAACAAATCCACCCTTTGCCTCAATGTCTTTGAAGATTTCCCAAGCCTTTTCTGCCAAAGCGTTGGTTAGATTTTCGATATAGTAAGAACCTGCTGCCGGATCGACAACTTTGTCCAAATAAGACTCCTCTTTCAAAAGTATTTGTTGGTTTGTGGCAATACGAGTCGAGAATTCGTCTGCTTTTTTGTAAGCCACATCGAAAGGATATACCGAAATAGAGTCTGCACCTGCAACAGCTGCACTCATTGTTTCGGTTGTTGTTCTCAACATATTAACGTATGGGTCATATATTGTCTTGTTGTAGAACGAGCTTTCGGTATGTATGTGCAATTCGTATGCTGTTTGGCATTTCGGATTGTACTGTTCAACGATTTTGGTCCACAAAAGTCTTGCCGCTCTGAGCTTTGCAATCTCCATAAAGTAGTTGCTGCCCGTTGCAAACGAGAATACCATTCTGTATCCTACCGAGTGAGCTGCCACTCCCCTGCTTGTGAGATTGTACATATACTCATTGGCTGCCGAAAGCGTGTATGCCAACTCTTGAACTATCGCAGCACCGGCATTATTGAATACATTGCCGTTCACGGTTACCACGTCAAATGCAGGAATGTTCTCTCTGACCATTTGCATTATCGTTATCATTTCTTCATAACGCTTTTCCAAACCGCCACCGCAAAATTCGCCTTTTCTCAACGCACAAGTGTAAGGGTCAAAGTTGATTGAGCCTTCGACTTTGTTGCAATCGATGCCCAAAGTCTTCACATAGTCGATAAACAACTTCATTGTCTGAACATAATCTTCCGACTTGATGAAGTTTATCTTCACTGTCGTAAGGTCAATGTCTTTCAACAATGCTTTCATGTCCTCAGATGTCTTGACGTTCTTTGCAACCAAGCCCAAAGATGTTACTCCTCTTTTCAAGCCTGCCAAAGCTATTGCATTGGCTGTTGCAATGTCGCATTCCTTAACGTCCTGACGTATGTCCCAAGCGTTGGTTTGTTTTTTGTAACCTCTGACAAAAGGAGCCTGACCGGGGTTTCCGTTAAGGTATTCCAAGGTTGCCAAATCCTCAGCCCTGTAATATGGTCTTACATTGAAACCTTCCAATGTTTTCCAAACCAATTTCTTATCGTAATCGGCACCTTTGAGGTCTTTTGCGATTACTTCTTCCCATTCTTTGGTTGTTACCTCGGGAAATTCCGCAAATAACTTATTATTTTCCATTATCTTTTAAGTGTTTATTTTCGCCTTTATCAGTCTGCAAAGTTATAAAGATTTTGCTACATGACACAATATTTTGTCAAAAAAGTGCTTTGTCTGCAACAAAAAGCCGAAAAAAAAGCTCCGCACGCCAAAGCCGAAGCTCAAACAATGCGGAAGACCTTTGTGATAAAAAATAAAAAACAAATTGAAACTCCTATCAAGCCCCTGTCAATTCCTTTACTTTTGCCGCATCTGCAGCTTGACCTGCCTTGTCTCCAAGTTTACCCTTTGTATTGGCTCTATACTTGTAAGCATTGACGTATTTAGGATTTAATTCTATTGCTTTGTCAAAGTCGGCCAATGCTTCCTTGAATTTATTGCTCTTAAACAATGCAACACCTCTGTTATAATAGTAGTTTACATTGGCTGCATCTATTGCCAAAAGCTTGGTATAGTCCTCTGCCTCTTCGGCAAATTTTTTCAACATCTTGTTACATTGAGCCCTCGAGGTGTATAGCTTTTCCGTTGTCATGCCCAACTGTTCTGCCTTGGTAAAATCGGCTATTGCAGCGGCAATGCTTTCGGGCGTTTTCAAGGAGTATTGAGCAAATCCTCTGTCGTAGAAAAAGTTTGCGTCCTCTTTCATTGCTATTGCGGTGGTAAGGTCGGCTATGACTGCATTCCAATCTTTTTGAATTGCGTATGCCGATGCTCTGTTGGTCAAAGCGTCCATATTACTTGGCTCTATTGCCAACACAGCCGTCAAATCGGCAATATAATTTGCATAATCCTTGTTTATCATTCTTGCCTGAGCCTTGCTCAACATTGCAGGCACATCTTTTGGAGCAGTTTTCAAATATTCGTCATAGTCTTTGATTGCAAAATCTGCCTCATTCATTTCCAAATAAGCATTCGCTCTGAAAAGATATGCCGCAGGTGTGGAAGCATTCTTTTGAAGAAAAGCACTCAAAGCCTCCACTGCCTTTTGATAGTTCTTCAAATTGTAGTTGGCAATGCCCTCATAATAGTCGGCAAACTCCCAGTTGGGAACCTCTGCCCTACACTCAGACATCTTGGCAAGCATTCCGTTCCAATCCTTTGCCTGATTAAGTGTCGAATAAGTGTCAATCCACTTGTTTGTGTTCTCCGCCTCGCTGTTGTTTTGTGCAAAAGCACCCCAAGAAAACAACGCAAGACACAATGCTGAAATCGTTTTTTTCATATCTTCTATCTTATTAGTTTTTAATATCTTACAATCGTCAAAATAAAACGGCGTTTCGTTCGTGCAAAACGGCGTTTTGTCAAAATAAATCGGCGTTTTATTTTGCCGAAACGGCGATTTATTTCCATGCCTCTTGCATCCGCCCTCTCGAAAGGAAACGCTGCAACATTTATTCTTATTGCCTACAAATTGAATTTTATATATGTGATAGGCTTTCCCTCTTTGAGATACATACTCTCGTAAAACGTCTGAATATCTCTCACATCTTCCGAAAAATCAGAGCCATACAAATCAGCAGTATGGTACAACACCTTTCGGGAAGAAGGAATGAGAACCTCATTTAGGGTAAAATCGTACAGCTCTGCCGAATCTGTTTTGAGGTGAACAATACCCTGCGGTTTCAAAACCTTGGAATAAAGAGACAAAAAGCGTTCCGAAGTCAGCCTTTTGTTAGGTTTTTTGAGCTGAGGGTCGGGAAAAGTTATCCAAATCTCATCTACCTCATTCTCATCGAAGTAATAGTTAATCATCTGTATGTGAGAACGAATGAAAGCGACATTTTTCATCTGCTCTTCGTTCGATGTCTTACACCCTCTCCACAAACGAGCCCCCTTAATGTCAATACCTATAAAATTCTTCTGAGGATATTTCCTTGCCAAACCAACAGTATATTCGCCCTTTCCGCAACCAAGTTCCAACACAATGGGATTATCGTTTGCGAAAAACTCCTCTCTCCATTTTCCTTTCAGGGAACACTGTCCAGACTGCTTCATCTGTTCAAACGAAATCTGAATAAGATTGTCGAACGTGGCATTCTCGGCAAACCGAGCCAACTTATTTTTACCCATATTAGCGTAATCCTTTTACTTTTGAGTGAACTGCAACAAAATCTTTGAGATAAAACGGCTCAAAATATGCCGTGTCGGCAAAGTCTTTCTTCAAAAACTTCTCTCGAGCAAGCCTTACCATATACCGAGACGACAAACGAATATTATCATCGTAGAAAAAACCGGACTTATTTTTGAAAAGCTCCTTTGTTTTGCCTGCACCATCACCCACAAGCAGCACCCTGTCATTCTCAGAGAAGAACTCATCATAAAAATCCTCGCACAAAACATCGGCACGACACCCTCTCACAACATTCATATCACAATCGAAAATCTTAGCATAAACCTCCATTCTTCTGGCATCAATCATTGCAATCACAAAACAACCATTGTGAGTCTCGTGTGCGGCAAAAGCCAAAATATCAAGAGTATCTATTGTAATAACCGGCACAGATAGAGCGTATGCCAAGCCCTTTGCAGTCGATGAACCAATCCTCAAACCCGTATAAGACCCCGGACCGATTGAAAGAGCGACCGCAACAATATCGCCATAGCTTACACCATTTTCTTTCAACAGCTCGTCAATCAACACATTCAGCATTGCAGAATGAGAGTTCGGCACATTGCTCTCCTTAAAAGCCACAAGCTCATCTCCAAAAGACAAAGCCACCGAGCAAATCGAAGTCGCAGTCTCTATCAACAGCATATACCCTTCACAAGTCTTCTTTTCCATTATTTCAAATCAAATAAAACGCCGTTTTGGCGGCAAAATTAAAGAAAAAATGCCAAATAATTGGTCAATTCAAAACTTATTCGTAATTTTGCACTCGCAAAGCCCGAGTGGTGGAATTGGTAGACACGCCACTTTGAGGGGGTGGTGTCGGTTTCGACGTGCAAGTTCAAGTCTTGTCTCGGGTACTTTTTCATGGTATTTATTGAAACGCTTGTGTATTACAGCCAAGCGTTTTTTTTATTCTTTGTTTTGAAATTATGATTACTTACGGCGATTTTTTGGAAAGAAAACAAATCGACACAATTGTGCAAGCCCTTGAAGCAGGTTGCATAATCATCATTCCGACAGACAGTTTCTATTGTTTCGTTTGCGACATCAACAACCACAAAGCCGCACAGAGACTTGCAAGTCTTAAAAACAAAAAAATAGAAAAGGCAAGTTTTTCAATCCTTTGCAGCAACATTTCGCAGGCTTCCGAATACACCAAACCCCTTACAAAAGAACAATTCATCACCTTAAAGAAAAACACTCCCGGAGCCTTCACTTTCATCTTCCAAGCCTCAAACAAAGTCCCAAAAATCTTCCTGACAAAAAAACGAACCATAGGCATAAGAATACCAAACTGCAAAATAGCCACACAGATTGCCGAAGCAATGCAGCGACCACTACTCATAAGCTCGGTAAACCACATTTGCCAAGAAGATAACGACTATACAAACGGCGAACTGCTTGAAGAAAAATACAGCCACGAAGTAGAATTAGTCATAGAGAGCGACATACCCTCACATCTACCCTCGACAGTTGTCGATTACACCGGAACAGAACCGCAAATCATAAGACAAGGAATGGCAACTCTCGAACTATGAGAACAAGACTTCTGTTTATATTGTTATTATGTCCTCTTGCAAGTATGTCTCAAATAAAGAACCTGCAAGATATTGCAATGGAATACGTGAAAAGCGGACAATTCAAACAGGCAACAGAATTTATTTCTCAGACAGAACAACTTGACGCCGACAGTGCAGAAGCCCTTTTGACAATCAAGGCATATTGTTTCTACAAACTTAAAAACAATAAAGAAGCACGCCAAACCCTTACGACAATAGAAAGTTACGACATCTCCACACCCGAAAGCGACATACTAAATCTCCATTACATAAACACAGACAAAGATTTCGATTTGCTCAAAGAGCGAAGTACAGAACTCTTGGAGCAAGACCCGCAAGTGTTTTACAACTCTCTGAAAATTCTTTCCGAAAAAGACCTTCGCAGCATGGCACAAAACTTGGAAAACAACATCGACACACTTGACGAAGACGAAGTTTCGGCAAACAAAACAGCCCTTGCAGTCATCTATTTTGCCCTTTCGGACTACCAACATTGCTACAACGCACTTTCTTCCGCCATAGAAGAGTATCCGATAGGCTTTTCATATTATATGATGGGCAAGATAAAAACCCAATCGCAAGAATACATCTCTGCAACAGCCTACTTCAACCAAGCCGAAGCGGCAAACTTCAAAACTCTTTCGCTATACAAAGACCGCAGCACGGCAAAAGGACTTGGTCAAGACTACAAAGGAGCGATAGAAGACCTTGATATATGCCTGCAATACGAACCCTCGGCAGAACTATACTACCTCAGAGCAACCACATACACCGCCCTGATGGAATATACCCAAGCCCTGCAAGACATAAACACCGCCATATCAATCGAAGACACCATTGCACAATACCACAATCAGAAAGGAATAATCCAAACCAACCTTGGAAATTATGCAGAAGCAATAATGAATTTCCAAACCGCCATGAGGCTGAATCCGAACCTCAACTACATCGACAACAACCTCGCAATAGCACTCGAAAAAGCAGGATTTGCCGAGCAAGCAACGACACACTACCAAAAGAGCATCAAACGCCACCCCGACCATGCCGATAGTTACTTCAACCTTGGCAGGATTTCATACGACAAAGGCAACTACAAACAAGCCGTCAAGCTGCTGTTGAGAGCCAACGACCTCAATCCACGCTATGCCGACACCCAATACCTATTGGGAATGGCATATATAAAAATCGGAAAAGCCGACAAAGGCTGCTTCTACCTCAATATGGCACAAGAAAACGGCAGCAACCAAGCCTCACAAGCCATACAAACCTACTGCAACACCACTCCCGAACCCCAAATCTCCGAAGAAGAGTAATCCAAACGCCACAAAAAGAAACTACCACGGCACGCCATAATCATACCACGCAGTTTCTGCCAAATGCAAAGTCATTCTGTCGGGAATGATGTTTGCTTTGATAAGTTTTTCTTGATAAGTGTATCTTATGGAATGGTTTTCCAATTCTTCTCTTCTTGCTTTTGCCATATCCAAATAGCCGAGTTCTTTTTCAAAGCCAAGAAATCTTCTTTCGAGAAGGCTTGCTACCACACCGGTTGTGCCATTACTCAATGATTTTTTGAAATATCAGACAATTAAGTCTATACAAAAGACAATCATTTTTTTGAATAGCTTTATTTAAGCCAATTCTTTACAGATTATCTTTTCGATACTATATCCACATTCCTTAATCCATGGATTTTCTGTCACAAGATTACCTTGTGCTTCTTTGGCATCATCTCCACAAGCCACACCTATAAGTTGGCAATTCTCTATTTTATTTCCTTGAGGGTCTTCTGTATAGCCCTCTGTTGTATAAAAAATGTATTCTGACATGATTTATATTCTTCTATATTTGCCATTTCCTTTGAATTCAATGATGCCTTTGTCTCTCAAAAATTGGAGTTGTTGTCTGATTTTGGCTTCAATATTATTGTTTTTCGGGTGTTTTAATTGTAACTCTTTGACAAACGCATACATTTGGTGCAGAGTAAATGTATTATCAAGTCTTTCAACTAAATTAAGTGTATCGATTAACCAACCACGACTTTCTATTGACTTTGTTTGAAGACTAAACACTTTGTTATAATGTGTTACCACTTCTGTAATGGGACGTACAACTCCATTCAAAATGATTGGAATTTTTGCAATAGATGGTATTTTTCTCATCAAGATGCTACAACCCTGCCAACCTGCTCTTCTTGCAGTGGGAGGCAATGCTTTCCTCTCCTTTATAATTGTAGGAGTAAAAAAGCATTTAGGTACAATTATCAAATTGTTTACCCTATATTCGTCATAGTGCATAAAGAAGAAGCTCGGATTATCCAAAGATGTAATACGATTAATCATTGTAGTATACTCCCCATCCGCTACAATGGATTGAAAGCTATCTGTATTAACTCTCTTACTTTTGAGTTCATACTGAGATTTACAATTTTCGCAAATATAATCCTTCACAGGAGCATTTGCTTTACCTTTTGAATTGTTTGTTTCCCGCAAATTGGGCAGTACATATTGCGAGCAAACCAATCTTCTGTCAATACACGGGTAATCTGACTATTACTATTGTACCCTTTAGCCAAAGACATATCAAAATCAAGGTTCATAACAATTTACTTTAATATGCTGTCATCATACACTTTCTTCATGGTACTTAGATACTTGACGTAATTACCGTTTCCTTTTGCAAAGATAGGGATTTTCTTTCGACAAACAAAGTCGGCAAAGAGGGTTTTCAAAACCTGCTCTTGCCGACTTTGTTTGTTTTGTTTCTTAATTGAGAGGGATTATTCCTCGTTGTGGTCGTGATTACAGCCTTCCGAATGAGTGTGTTCGTGAGAGTGCGAACAGCCGCTGTCAAGTCCTTTGGCTGTGTTCTTGCAACAAGCCGGCAAGTGTTCGATTGCTCGCTTGTTTGCTTTGTGGTGTTCGGTCTCAAAGCCTGCCTTGGCAAGGGCTTTCTCTATTTTGTCCTGATTAGTCTTCTTTTCGTTATAAGTAACCAAGACCGATTTTGTTATGGAGTTGATTTGAAAGCTCTCCACTCCCCTTTCATACGCCAAGGTCTTCTCTATGATAGGGTCAGACTCCGAACAGCAGTATTTGGGAAGTGATATTTGAACCGTAACTTCTTGAGCTGTTGCTCCCATTACTCCGATTAGTGCAAAGATGCACGCCAAAAATAATTTCTTCATTTGTGTTTGATTTTTTGTTATTTGTATTTCTGTTTTTCAACTCGCCGTTTTGGCAAAATAAAACGGCGTTTTATTTTGATGAAACGCCGTTTCAGCCGAGCGAAACGGCGTTTTGTTTCGCTATATTTTCACAACAACTTATCTATTTGATATTCAGTCTCAATCCAAGGTAGAACAAGCGTCCCATAACGGGTGCATAGACCACCGAAGCATCAAATTGTTGTGAGAAAGGTTGGTCTGCTCCGAACACAGGGGTGTCTTGCTTGTAGTCGGTGAGGTTTTCTGCTCCCACATAGACGTCAAAGTTCTTGAACTTGCGAGTTATCTGTGCCAACATATAGATATATCCGGGTGCATACTCCTTGCCGTATCCCACATTGAGCGGTACTCTCTGCTTTCCGTTGAACTGAGTTGTCAAATCGAACATCCATTTATCATACTTGGTTTTGTAGGACAACACAACCAAGCCTTTCCACTTTGAAACGTAAGGTTTTTGCATCAACTCGCCATGATAAGTCGTCATTACATCATTGTATCGTCCTGCCAAGCTGATGTTAAATCCCTCCAAAGGCTCTATATTGATGTCAAGCTGAGCTGCATTGGAGTAACTCTTGCCGTCGAGGTTGGAAAACCACACTTGGTTTTTGTCCTTGTCATAGTCCACAACCACCTGATTGACGAAATTGGTGTGATAATAGTCCAATGCTATCGACATCTCCCTATCTCCCCAAATCTTGATGGTTTGCGAAAGGTTCACTCCTGCGTTCCATGCCTCTTCCATGCCGAGTTTCCCGTCTATCTTGATGTCTCTGGAAGATGCAAGCAAGCCGAAATTGTCTGCAATGAGGTTTGCACTTCTGAATCCCTTGCCTGCTGCTCCGCGGAATATCAAATCGTCGGTGATTTTCCAACGAAAATGGAAACGAGGCGTGAAGATGTGTTTCTCATAGAAAGAGTTGTAGTCATATCTCGCACCGAGAGTTGCCACAAACTTGTTGTCATATTTGAAATTAAACTGTCCGAACACTCCGGGAACAACTTCCTGTTTGAAAAAGTTGTCTTTTATTTCCTCAATGTTTGAATGAAAGACATCAGCACCAAGATATGGTCGGCTTAAAAGGTCTTCCCTTGTATCCGAATAGCGAAAACTTGCACCAAAATCCACACTATGTCCTGCCCAAATCTCGCTATTTACAAGCACATTGGCATAAACATCACCCTCTGTGCCTTTGTAGTTTGTCAAACCATAATATGCATCTTGCTTAAAGTAGGTTGCCGAAAGCTGAGTGCCGAATGAGGAAGCGTTATTTATCGGAGCGCCATTCTTGGTAAAGAAGTGAATGCGGTCGGTTGTGCCTCCGAGACCATAAATCGTGCTGTCGCCTCTCATATCCTCGGTAAAGTTCATATCACCTCCCACTCTGTCTTCGTGAGTGTAGTTAATCATCGTCTGAGAGCAAATTCCGTCCGGCACTTCGTACGTCCAACGATTTGCAAAGTTAATTTGGGTCTGTTTAGGATAGTCCATAAATCCGTCGCCATGTTGATAACCTTCTCTTGTTCCGAGATGGTCAAAAGCCTTGAAGCGATTTGTCGTTGCGTATGCAAAAACGCCTGTCGAAAGATGGTCATTGATTATGAAATTTGCCTTTGCACTCAATTCGCTTTTAAGCTCATTGTTTACGTATGCGTTCAAAGAAAACAAGTCTCCTTTGTTTGGCTTTTCGTATTCGAGGTCTATAATTCCCGTAATGGTCTCATAGCCGTGCTTTACGGTGGCTACGCCCTTGCTTACCGAGATACTTTCCATCCAGTTGCCGGGAACATATCCCAAGCCGAAAGGTGCAGACAAGCCTCTGAGGAAAGGCATATTTTCGAGCAACAACTGCGAATATACTCCCGTCAATCCCAACAGCTGAATTTGCTTACTGCCGCTCACAGCGTCCGAATAGCCCACATCAACCGAAGCAGAATTTTCAAAACTCTCGCCAAGGTTACAACAAGCAAGGTGTTTGAGACCCTCGGCAGAGATGATCTCTTTTTGTTCCAAGCTCATCTTTGACATAAAACTGCTCTTCATTCTCTCCTTTACCTCAACCACATTGAGCATTTCGGCAGAGAGTTGCATAGCTACCGAAATTTCTGTCTTGTTTCCGACTTCCACCGTATCGTTTTTGTAACCCGTGAAGCTGAAAACCAATTTTGTGTGTTTGTTGTTCTTTTTCTCTATTTTGAAATTGCCGTCTATGTCGGTGATTGTTCCTCCGCCTCCCTGCAACCAGTAAACGTTACAGCTCGGAAGAGTTTCCTTTGTATTGTTGTCAAAAACCTTTCCCTTGATAGTCTGAGCTGCTGCACCAAAAGCAAGAAAACACAGCACCGAAAGCATAAAAACTCTTTTGTTCATAATGTTTGATTTGTTTAATTTCATACCTTAGACACCCCTTTTGGGAATACCTTACAACAAAACGCCGTTTTACGAAAATAAAACGCCGTTTTAGTTCAATCAAAACGCCGTTTTAGTTCAATCAAAACGGCGTTTTATTTTGACAATTCCCTATTTCCTGATTTTCAATCGAATATAGAGGCTTATTTTTCTTCTAAAACTTATCCCAATCTTTGGCAACGGGGAACTTAATTCTGAAATCGTTCAAGCGATCTTTGTCCAAGTTGGCATAGCAAACCTGTTCGCCGTCCTCGTCTGCAACAACCAACAATTTGCCTTTGAAATCCCTTACGACAGAATGTCCCTGATAGTTGTTGCCTTGGTTATCTATTCCGCAGCGATTTACACCCACAACATAGGCTTGGTTCTCTATCGAACGAGCTTCAAGCAACACGTCCCATTGACTTATTCTTAAATCAGTCCAACTTGCAACGCATAAAAGAATATCGTAATCGAACTCGCCACTTTGGTATTTGTTTCTTGCCCAAAGCGGAAAACGTATATCGTAACAGGTTATCAGTTTTATCTTCCAGCCTTTGTATTCCAATATAAGATGCTTATCGCCGGGTGTTATAACATTTGGCTCTTTTGAAAGACAGAAAAGGTGAGCCTTGTCGTAATATTGAACGCTGTTTTCGGTAACAAAGAAATGACGATTGTAGTAATTGTCTCCCTCTTTTATGAAAAGACCTCCCGAAACCGCCATGTGTCTTTGTTCGGCAAGCTCTTTCATAAATTCCAATCCCTTGGAGGCGTCCATTGTTTCGGCATATTCGGTATCCATTGTGAAGCCCCCTGCAAACATCTCGGGCAACACCAACAAGTCGGTGTCCCAATCGAGCTTTGAAAGTATGGAACGATACCTCAAAAGGTTCTCATCAATTTTGTTATCCTTCGTATTTGCTTGAAAAATTGCTATTTTCATTCTTTTTATCGCTATTATTTGTAATCAATTCTTTGTTTTAATTTATCGACCCGAGCCGCAGTTACACGGATGGTCCATTCTTATTTTTGCCAAAGGAAACAAGAGTTTTATGGCTTTTTGTTCCTTACGTGTCATTTGAATAGCTCTCATATCCAAATAACGTAAATTCCATTTTGAAAGCTCTTGCGGTAAATTTCTGCAAGGATTGTCCCACATTATAAGGCTGTCTATCGGCAGGCAAGCGAGACTTTCGGGAAGTGTTTCTATGCAATTGGACGACAAATCTAAATATGTCAGTTTTGTAAGCAGCGAAAGACTGTCCAAATTGTCCGAAAGGCTGTTGCGAGAGAGTATCAGTTTTCTCAAATCTTTGAACTCGAACAACTCGGGCGGTAATTGTTTGAGATGATTTTTCGACAAATCCAAACACTCCACGCATTCGCCCGATTGTTTTGCCTGCTCAATGGATTTGAAACACTTTTGAGCCGACACACTTGCCGAAAGCACAATGCCAATCATGCACACAAGACTACAAAACACCCAAAACTTTTTCTGCTTCATCGCAATCTTTTTCTATCTGCATTTTCAGTTCTTCCAAAGTCTCAAAACCCTTTTGGCAACGCAAGTATTCAATAAACTCTATCTCAATTTGTCTGCCGTAAATCTGCTCCGAGAAATTCAAAATATGCACTTCACAACTTCTTTCGGCTTTGTCGATTGTTGGTTTGCCTCCCAAGTTAAGCACTCCGCCATATTGCCCGCCACCATACAGCACCCTGACAGCATAAACTCCGTCTTTTGGCAACAGCTTTTCGGGATTTGGAGTTATGTTTGCCGTGGGAAATCCGATTTGTCTGCCGATTTGTCTGCCTACTTCCACATTTCCGCAAATTGAATAAGGATTTGAGAGCATTTTTTGAGCCAGAGAGACATTTCCTTCTGCCAACAGTTTCCGTATCTGGGTCGAAGAGACTTCCAAACCTTCACAAATCACTTTGCAATCGCTTCTTCGCACTCTTACTCCTTTGTATTCTCCTTTTGAAACGATGTCATCAAACTCTCTGCTATCCTTTCGTCCGAAGCGATTGTCATATCCGACCAACACTTCGCAGGGATTGATTTTTTCGATGAGCAAATCCAAAAATTCCGAGGCTTCCAAAGATGCCAACTGCCTGTCAAAATTCAGCCAAAGCAACCAATCTGCCCCGCAAGAGGCGATTTTTTTCACTCTTTCGTCCTGTGTGTCAAGCAGAGCGAAGCCTCCGTCTGTTGTTCCGAGAACCTTGCGAGGATGAACAGGAAAAGAAACCACCACACTCTCGGTGTCGTTGATAGAAGAAAGCGATACCAACTCGTGCAACAAGCATCTGTGTCCCGAATGTACCCCATCAAACATTCCGACTGTCAAAAAAGGACGCTTGTCCGACAACTTATACTTTTCAAACGCAATATCCTTCAAATTTTGTCTCTCTTTTTTGAGTTTAACTTCATCGAAAAACGCCTGCAAAGGTAAGAAAACAAAACCGAACAGCCGTAAAACAAGGCGTTATTTCGGCTTTTGGAGCAATTTTAAGCACATAAACATTTTGATTTACGCCACTTTATCGTATCTTTGCACACAAAGAATTGATTGATATGGTTCGACAATATATTATGGTGGCACTTGTGTTGCTTTCTTGCTCGGTTTGTTTGGCACAAAGCAAAGCAGACAAAGATTTTGAGAAGATAAGAACTCTTCTTATCAGACAAGAGAACGACAAAGCCGAGAAACAACTTCTCAAAATGGTGGAAAAATATCCCGAATACCTGCCTGCACATCTTGCCTTGGGAGAAGTGTATTTCGTTTCGGGCAAATATGCTCTCGCAAAGCCGTATCTGCTCTTTGTTGTCTCAAATGACCCTGCCTTTGACCCGAATTGCCATATCAAGTTGGCAGATATATACGAAAAAGAAGGCAAAACAGACAGCTGTGAAGCTGCTTTGAAGAATTATCTCAACTTTTCGCCGGACAGAGAGCCTTATTTGAAAAAACGAAAAGAGGTTCTGCACCGCATAGACTGCCTTTCTTTTCGCCAAGAAGCGATTGCAAATCCCGTAAACTTTGCTCCATACAATTTGGGTGCCGAAATAAACAGCCAATTTGACGAATACCTGCCCACAATCACCGCCAACGAAAGCTCATTGCTCTTTACTCGGAGAGAGAAAGACCCTTCGACAAACAAATACGAAGAAGGATTTTATCTTTCAGAGGCAAAAAATGGTCAATGGCAGAAAGCAGAACTGCTACCCGGCGTTCTTAATTCTCAATTCAACGAGGGAGCAGCCTGCATCTCCCCCGACGGACGCTATATCTACTTTACAAGATGCCATGCTCCCGAAGGAGCAGGCAGTTGCGACATTTACCGAAGTGAGAAAAAGGGAAATACTTGGGGCAAAGCCGAAAATCTCGGAACAAATGTAAACTCTGCCTCTTGGGACGCCCAACCCACAATAGCCTCTGACGGAAGAACTCTCTTTTTTGCTTCCAATCGTCCGGGCGGAATGGGCGAAAGCGACATTTATTTCACATATCTGAAAGACGACGGCTCATGGACAAAAGCCAAAAACTGCGGAGAAATCATCAATACCGAGGGTAAGGAAATTTCGCCTTTCATTCACCCTTCCAATCAGGTACTTTATTTTGCTTCAAACTACCATTGCGGAATGGGAGGCTTGGATATATTTTACTCAAACATCGAAAACGGCAAATTTCTTCCCCCTCAAAACATGGGATACCCCATAAACACAGCCTCAGACGAGAGCAGTCTGATTGTATCTGCCCGAGGCAATTATGCCATTTACGCAAGTCAGAGAGACGAAGGCAAAGGAGGCTTGGATTTGTATGCCTTTGAGCTTGACGAGAGCCTGCGTCCGCCTGCTGTTACTTACGTTTGCGGAAAGATAACAGACATTGAGAGTGGTAAGGCGGTAAGAGCAAAAATCGAAGTAAGAAATCTTGAAAATACAAAGGTGATCTGTTCTGCAATCTCGGACGATAAAAGCGGCGAATACTTGGTTTGTCTCCCTATTGGTGCCGATTATGCTTTCTCGGCGGCGTCTGAGGGCTACCTTTTCCACTCCGAGAATTTTTCTCTCAAAAATTCGGACGGCAACACCCCATACCAAAAAGACATAGCAATGAAACAAATCACCGTTGGCTCGTCTTTGGTTCTCAACAATATATTTTATTCCTCTGCAAGCAGCTCTCTGCTCAAAGAATCCTTTGCCGAATTGAACACTTTGGTAAAATTGTTGAACGAAAACCCTTCTTTGAAAGTTGAAATCGAGGGGCATACCGACAATGTGGGCAGCGAACAATACAACAACAACCTTTCACAAAAGCGAGCCGATGCAGTAAAAAACTATTTGGTCGAAAAAGGCATAGCCGAAAGCCGTCTGAAAAGCCGCGGATATGGTTTTACCAAACCGATTGCCGACAATAGCACGGAAGAGGGCAGAGCAAAAAACAGAAGAACTCAAATAAGGATAACAGAAAGATAGAATGACAGAGCAAAAACACGATTTGGAAGGATTGGATTTGATTTCCTTTTTCGGAGTGAACGAAAAGAACCTCAATTTTTTGAGGATATTGTTTCCACACTTGGTATTGGTACAACGCAACTGCTCTCTGATTGTCAGAGGAGGCAAAGAAGAGATGCAGGAATTTGAAACATTTTTTCAAGACCTTGTTTGCCGTTACCATAGTGAGGGGACGCTTGACGAAAACATTATCATGCAAACCAAAAATGGTGAAATAGTACCACAGAAAGACAACGATGATGTTTTGGTTTATGCTTATGGAGGAACAAAGATAAGAGCCAGAACAGCCAATCAACGAAAAATGGTGGAGCAGATAGAGAAAAACGATATGCTTTTTGCTCTCGGACCTGCCGGAAGCGGCAAGACCTACACTGCGGTGGCTCTTGCGGTAAGAGCCTTGAAGTCCAAGCAAGTCAAAAGGATAGTTCTTACTCGTCCTGCGGTCGAAGCAGGAGAAAATCTCGGTTTTTTGCCGGGCGACATGAGGGAAAAACTCGACCCATACTTGCAACCGCTTTACGATGCTCTGAGAGATATGCTTAGCTCTCAGCGCTTGGAACGTCTGATTGAAGACAGAACGATAGAGATTGCCCCTCTGGCATTCATGAGAGGAAGAACACTCGACAATGCTTTCGTGATTTTGGACGAAGCACAGAACTCTACGGCAACCCAATTAAAGATGTTTCTCACCAGAATGGGCAGAAATTCCAAATTTATCATAACCGGCGACAGTACTCAGGTCGATTTGCCAAAAAATCAGACTTCCGGACTTATTCCCACGGTCGAAAAATTAAAACATATCAAGGAAATATCTATTGTAAACCTGACTTGCAGCGACATTGTACGACATTCGTTGGTTACAAAGATAGTTGAGGCTTTGGATTGAGGCTTTTTACCAATACCGGACAAGGAAATGAAAAGATTGTTTTTTGCATTTGTCATCGTTTTTTTTACCTTTGAGAGTTTTTCTCAGTCGGCTGTTCGTTTTGAACAAAACAAGGGTCAATGGGAAGAGCAGGTGCTTTATATGGCAAGGCTTGAGGGTGGATTTGTTTTCGTCAGAGAAGACGGTTTGTTGTTTTCCTATTCTCCCAAGACATCGCACAATCACGATATTTCTTCACAAGAAGACAAGCACTCGGGACATGCCTTTTTGCTAAGACCGTACGGAATGCAAAATACCAAGCCTTGTGCCACGGACAGCCTGCAAGGATACAGCAACTACTTCATTGGCAATGACCCTGCAAAGTGGCAGAGCAATGTGTCGGCATTTTCCACCATACTATATAAAGATGTGTATAGCGGAATAGATTGGAAAATTTACTCCGAAAACGGAAAAATAAAACATGAGTTCATTGTAGCTCCCGGAGCAGACGTTTCACAAATCCAAGTCGAGTACAGAGGTGTCGAAAGCATGAAGATAATCGACGGAAATTTACATCTGCAACTCTCTATCGGTACGGTTGTCGAACAAAAGCCCGTTTCATTTCAACAAAACGGCGATTTAATCCGCCAAATCGGCGTTTCATTTCAGCAAAACGGCGATTTGTTAAGCTATGATATTGAGACATTTAACCACGACCAAGAATTGATAATCGACCCCGAGCTTATATTCTCGACCTATTCGGGTTCTGTGTCGGATAATTGGGGATTTACCGCAACCTATGACGATTATGGCAACCTCTATTCCGGTTCTATTGTTTCGGGAGTGTATTATCCCACAACCGAAGGAGCATTCAGCGACAATTTCGGAGGAGTGTGGGATTGTGCAATAACGAAATACTCTGCCGACGGCTCACAAATGATTTTTTCCACTTACCTTGGCGGAAGCTATAGCGAGATGCCACACAGCATGATAGTCGATAGTCGTGGCGATTTGATAGTTTTCGGAACTACGGGTAGCTTTAACTTTCCCACAACCGAGGGTGCATACAGCAGGTGGTTCTCCGGCGGAACTGCCGTAACGTATGACGGAACTGTAACCTTTCCTCACGGAGTTGATATGTACATCAGTCGTTTCAGTTCGGACGGAACACAGCTCAATGCCTCCACCTACATTGGCGGAAGCAACAATGACGGACTTAACTACCGAGACCGCTACAACTCATCGCAACTCTTGACATACATAGGCAACGATTCGCTCTACGCAAACTACGGCGACGGAGCCAGAGGCGAGCTTATAACCGACGATAGAAACAATATATATGTGGGAAGTAGTACCTTCTCAACCGATTTTCCCACAACGGCGGGAGCTTTTCAACCTTTGTCGCACGGAGAGCAGGAAGGCGTGGTCTTAAAGTTGGATTACACTTTGGGAACCTTGCTTTTCTCGTCCTACATCGGCGGAAGCTCAGACGATGCCGTCTTCAGCATAGACACAGACGACCAATACCGGCTCTATGTTACCGGAGGAACGGTCTCTACCGACTTTCCCACAAGTCCAAACGCCTACAACGCCACCCACAACGGCGGAAGCACAGACGCATTCGTTGCTTTGGTATCATACGACGGCTCTACTCTTCTTGGTTCAACCTATTTCGGCTCATCAGAGTTTGATTTGTCCTATTTTGTTCGCACAGACCGCCACAACAATCCTCATATTTTCGGTCAGACAAAGGCGGAAGGCACAACCCTTGTCCACAATGCACAATACAATATCCCCAACAGCGGTCAGTTCATAGCCAAATTCAAGCCTCTTTTGGACAGTTTGGAATTTAGTACGGTCTTCGGAACGGGCGATGGCCGCATTAACATTTCGCCAACAGGCTTTGCAGTCGATGTGTGTGGCCGAATTTATGCCTCAGGTTGGGGAAGAATGTTCAAATATCTGCCAAATCTGCCCCCTCAATTCGGAACAATGAATATGCAAACCACCTCCGATTGTTACCAAAGCAATACCGATGGTCAGGATTTCTACATTATATCTTTACAAAACGATGCTTCTGCCTTGGATTATGCCACCTTTTTTGGAGAAGTCAGCACAACAAGTACCCGAGGAGCCGACCACGTCGATGGAGGCACCAGCCGGTTTGACAAAAAAGGCAATCTGTATCAAGTAGCCTGCGCAAGCTGCGGCGGAACAGACAATTTCCCTATTTATCCTGCCAATGTGTGGAGCAGCGATAACGGTTCGACAAATTGCAATGCCGCTTCATTCAAATTTAATATTCATTCAGACTTTGCAGTTGCCGACTTCTCTATGCCGGACTTTGTTTGCTATCCCGACAGTGTGCGATTGGAAAACCGCGGACGGGCAGACAGATACCTATGGCTTTTTGGCGACGGAACATCTTCAACAGAGACCAATCCCACGCACCATTATGCTCAAAGCGGAACTTATACCATTACGCAGATTGCATACATGGACAACGCATGTCGAAGTTCAGACACACTCGCTCGCACAATCATTTTATTGGATAACCATACCGACACCCTTTCGGAGGTGATTGCCTGTGGCGGAGAGTTGGTTCAGATTGGTCTTACCGACTATCCGTCTTCCGATGTATCCTTTCAATGGTATCCCGCGAGCGGTTTGAGCAGTCCGAACGTCCCCGACCCATATCTTTTGGTCTCTTTACCTACCGACTATCGGCTTGTTATCACCACTTCTTCCTGCAACGATACACTCTTGCAACCTATCAGGTTGAGGAATATGTCTATTGACCTTCCCGACACTATACATTATTGCAATCAACCTTACTCTCTGCAACTTCCTTCGGACATTCCTTCGTCCTATTCGGTCAGTGCATCATGGCAAAGCTCTCCCGAAGAAGTTATTGCGGCAGTTGGAGGCGTCATAACGATAGAACAGTCTCTTTCTTCTTGGTTATACATCAACATAACGGAGGGTAATTGCAGCGGAAGGGATAGTGTGTATATGGATTACGGCGGAGGCTGGCTCAATGTGCAGACTGTGCCTGTCAGGTGCAACAGCGAAAGCAACGGATACGCCATTGCCACAACCGGAGGGCTTACTCAGCCGATTTTTTATTCGTGGAGTTGCAATCAAAGCGGCGAAGGCATAGACTCTGTGGGAAATCTTTCTGCGGGAAGCTACACTCTTTCGGTTACTGACGCAAATGGTTGCAGCATATCGGAGCAATTTGTCATCGGTTCGACAGATGACATTTCCGTTGTGCCGACCCACAGCGACAATCCTTGCCAAAACGTGTGTAATGCGGCAATTACTCTCGCTATTTCGGGCGGAAGTCAGCCCTATTCGGTGCAATGGGATAACAACATGACGGGAGAACATATCGAAGGGCTGTGCAGCGGAATTTATGTCTATACTCTGACCGACGACACGGGCTGTTCTCTTACCGATAGCATAGAAATCAAAGATATTGACACATTGCGTTTGGAGCTTTCTGCAACCCGTAATAATTGTCCCGAAGGTTGCGGAGCTGTGATTTCGTCCGAAGTTTACGGAGGGCAAAATCCCTACACTTACTCTTGGAGCGAAGGCAGTAGCAGTGCCAATCTGACCAATGTCTGCTGCGGAGAGTATTCTCTGAGCGTAAGTGATGCAAATGGTTGCACAACAGCAGAAAGTATAACGGTGGATTATATTGATGCCTTTGCCGATTTTCAAATCGAAGCGAGCCAATCGAGGGTATTTGACGGTCAGAGCGTAATTCTTTCCTGCACTCCGATTGAGCAAATGCACTACTTGTGGACACCTTCCGAACATTTATCAACGCCATATATGCCTTCGACCGAAGCCACAATGTATTCCACCACAACTTTTTATGTTTTTGTTAGCGACAATCATGGTTGCTCTCTCAAAGACAGCGTTGTTGTCGAGGTCGATGTGGTGAATTGCGGAAAGCCCAACCTATATGTGCCGAATATTTTCACGCCCAACGACGACGGAAAGAACGATAAGGTGTTTGTGAGCGGCGATTGGATTGAGGACTTTACCTTTGAGATTTTCGACCGTTGGGGAGAGAAAGTTTTTTCGACTTCCGACCTCAATGAGGGCTGGGACGGCACTTTCAATGGCAGAAAGTGTGATGCTGCGGTCTATTTTTACAAACTTGAAGTCCGCTGTCAGGGAGGCAAGACCTACATTGGCGGCGGCGACATTACCTTAATAAGATAACACAATGGCAAAGCAAAAGAAATATTACGTTGTTTGGAACGGAAGAAAGTGCGGAGTGTTTGACCGTTGGGAAGAGTGCAAACAGTCGGTCAGCGGATTTGGAAAGGCAAAGTACAAAGCGTTTGACACTCTCTCCGAAGCAGAACAGGCATACGCCTCAAACCCTGACCGATACATCTTTTCAAAGCCCAAAACTCCCGAAGTGAAACAATCTTCCCTGACGGCAGGACTTCCAATCCTCGATGCGATTGCAACAGACGCCGCTTGCAGCGGAAATCCGGGCGTCATGGAATATCGGGGTGTCTATATAAAAACAGGAAAGACCCTCTTTCACTACAAACACTCCAAAGGAACGAACAACATCGGTGAGTTTCTCGGAATAGTTCACGGATTGTCATATCTCAAACGTCGAGGTCTCACACAGCCTCTTTATACCGACAGCGTCAATGCAATCAAATGGGTAAGAGAAAAGAAGTGCAGAACCACCATGAAGCAGGACGAAAATAACAAAGACCTCTTTGAATACATTGCCCGTGCCGAAAAGTGGTTGCAAGAGAACGACTACACAACCCAAATCCTCAAATGGGAAACCGATGTGTGGGGAGAAATTCCTGCCGACTTTGGTCGTAAATAATCCGAAAAAAGAATTTTACTCTTCTGCTTCGTAGCTCAAAAACCTGTCTTTGAAGTCTTGGCTTATCGGAGCGGAAGAATTGGTACGTTTGTCAAAGCCTGCAAGTATTGTTCTGCACGTTCCTTTCACTATTCCACGGTCTGTAATCAGGCGTTGGTGCATATACATCGAGCGATTGCCAAAACGAACAAGTTTTGTCTCGACAAAAACTCTTTCTCCTTGAACAATGGGTGAGAAAAAGTTGTTTTCGGTGTTTACAATCACGACTACGACCTTTGTCCAGTCCAACTGCTCCCCCATTACCTGCTCAAAATAGTTTATCCTGCCCAAGTCGTAATACTGTGCCTGAAAAGAGTTGTTCACATGGTTCAAAGCATCGAGGTCGCTAAAACGAATTTGTACTTGCAGACGATGTTTGTAAGTGTCGTTTTCGGGTTTTATTTGTTCAATATCCATTGTTCGTATTATTTGTTGCAAAGATACGTCTATTCTTTCTTTTTGTCGCAACAATCCTCAGCTCATTTGCTGCAAAGCATTTTACAAATTCATAAACTACTCTTTTGCAATCAGTTGAACACAACGCAAGTTTACATTTGACAAAACGGCGTTTTGGCAAAATAAAATGGCGTTTCAGCCGGACAAAACGCCGTTTTATTTTCGTGAAACGGCGTTTTATTTTGAGCGAAAAGGCTCTGCGTTTTGGTATTTTTTCGTACTTTCGCACTCTGTTATGGCTATATCGTTTGAAAACATAGAAAAAGACATTGCAAAGGGTGATTTGAAACCTGTTTATCTGCTTTGCGGAGACGAGTTCTACTATCCCGATTTGTTAAGCAAGAAGTTTGAAAATGAATTGCTTGACGAACAGGACCGAGACTTCAACATGAGTGTGTTTTATGGCAAAGATGCCTCTTGCGACAAGATAATCGAAGCAGCAAAGCAGTATCCCGTGATGGCTTCCCGCCGACTTGTCATGCTCAAAGAAGCTCAGACAATGGACAAACGGGAGCTGGCAAAGCTGGAAAGTTATGTCACAAAACCTCTTGCAAGCACTGTTTTGGTGATTGTGAACAACGGCAGCGGATTTCCTCAGGCTCTTGCAAACAAAATAAGCAAAATCGGAGTTGTTTTCGACTGCAAGAAGATAAAAGAAGACAAGATACCTCTTTGGATTGAGAGTTTTGTGAGACAAAAAGGCTTTTCAATCGAACCTCAGGCCGTGAAACTTATCTCAGACTACATCGGAAACAATCTGATGAACATTTCAAACGAACTATCCAAGCTGATGATAGACCTTTCGGGCAGAAGGCAAATCACACCCGACGATGTGGCATCGCATATCGGCATAAGCAAAGAATATAACGTCTTTGAGCTTCAAAAAGCTGTGGGAAGACTCGACTTCTCAAAGGCTGACAAATGCGTAAGTTACATGATTGCCAACCCGAAAGAAAATCCTTTTCAAGTAATCATTGCAACTCTTTTTGCCTACTTTTCAAAAATTTTGATAGTATCCCAACTTGGCGAAAAAACACCCTCTGCGGTTGCGAGTGCAATCAAAGTTCCCTCCTTTTTTGCCTCGGACTACATTGCCGCAACCAATGTTTTTCCGATGTGGAAGCTGATTAACAACATCTCTTTGATAAGAGAATATGACATGAAGAGCAAAGGGGTCGGACTTTCGCCATTTGACAGCGATGCAGACCTGCTTAGAGAACTCGTTTTCAAACTTATGCACTAATAATTCAAGGAAATGATGAAACAGATTAAGAGATTATTTACTTTTGTTGCTTTAATTCTGCTCTCTGTAGCAGGAGTTGCCCAAACCGGCTCGGTCAAAGGTTTTGTTTATGACAAGACTTCGGGAGAGCCCGTGGCGTTTACCAATGTTACAGTGGAGAATACGACAATCGGAGTGGTAACCGATGTAAACGGATACTTCGTTTTGACAAAACTCAAAGCAGGAAACCACACACTCAACATTGGTTCGATTGGTTATGAAACGGTGCGTTATCCTATTACAATCAAAAAAGGCGAAGTTTTAAGCATCAAAGTAGATATTTCGCCCTCGATGACAGAACTTTCAACCGTCGAAATCAGCGGCAAGAAAGAGAATTTGAGATTGGAAAGTTTGGTTTCGGTCGAAAAAATCACCTCAAAGGACATACGACAAATCCCTTCGATTGGAGGAATGGCTGACTTGGCTCAATATATGCAGGTTCTGCCCGGCGTAGTCTTCTCGGGAGATCAGGGCGGACAGCTTTATGTCAGAGGTGGTTCGGCAATTCAAAATCGTGTACTCTTGGACGGAATGGTTGTTTACAACCCTTTTCATTCCATAGGCTTGTTTTCGGTTTTTGAAACCGACATTGTGCGAAACGCAGACGTCTATACGGGAGGGTTCAATTCCCAATATGGAGGAGTGTTGTCCTCTGTTATGGACATAACCACCAAAGATGGTAACAAGAAACGCACAAGCGGAAAGGTCGCAGCCTCAACTTTCGGAGCCAATTTGCTGCTTGAAGGTCCTATAATCAAGAGCTGGAAGGACAAAGGCTACTCCATGTCATACATTTTGACTGCAAAAAATTCTTATCTCTCCAAAACATCAACCTCAATTTACTCTTATATGGATAAGGAACTGCCTTACGATTTTTTGGATCTTTATGGTAAACTGACCCTTGCAACAGACAACGGCAGCAAACTTAATATCTTTGCACTGAACTTTACAGACAAGGTAAATCAATACGAAGCCATTGCCGATTTTGGCTGGAAGAATACGGCATTTGGAGCAAACTTTTTAATAGTTCCCGGAAGCAGCAGCTCGCTTGTCGAAGGTATTTTTGCCTATTCCGATTATACGATGAATATGTCAGAAAGCAATTCTTCCGCCTCTCAAATGAGCAACATCGGAGGCTTCAATGCGGGATTGAATGTAACGAATTTCTTTGGCGACAACAAGCTCAAATATGGTTTGAATATGCTCGGAAACACCACAAAGACCGCTTACACTCAGTCAGATACCGTTGTAGATTATTCGTCCGAACTTGCAGCATACGCAATCTTCAAAGGAGTTTGGGGACGCTTGGTTTACGAACCGAGTGTACGCTTTTCGTATTACGCATCGCTCGCAAGCCTTGTGCCTGAGCCGAGATTGAACCTCAAACTCAACATTTCGGACAACTTCCGTCTCAAAGCTGCAACCGGAATTTACTCTCAAATTTTCATGGACACCAAAAGCGACAGAGATATTGTCAATCTGTTTACCGGTTATCTTACTTCAAGCCCCGATTTGAACATTGTGGGAAGTTTTAACGGAGAGAAAATAACCTCCTACGTCCAAAAGTCAAACCATTTTATCTTTGGAGCAGAATATGACATCGCAAAGCATTTGTCTCTCAACGTCGAAGTGTATTACAAGACATTGTCAAATGTTGCAAGTTCAAACAAGGATCGTATGTATCCCGACGACATTGAACACGAAGACAAACCCGAATATTTGAGGAAGGAATATATTGTGGAAAATGGTGAGGCTTACGGAGGCGATGTGTCGTTAAAGTATGACGACGGCAGGCTTTACCTTTGGGCAATCTACTCTTTGGGAAAGGTTACCAAGACCAACGAAACTCAAACTTACTTTCCTCACTATGACCGCCGACATAATATCAACATTTTGCTCAATTATCAGTTTGGAAAGGACAGGAGCTTTGAGTTGAGTTTGCGTTGGAACTATGGAAGCGGCTTCCCATACACTCCTACTGCCGCAATGATTGAGCAACTCGACTTTTCGGGAGGTATTAACACCGATTATATCTACTCAAACGGAACTCTCACCACTATATATGGGGATTTGAACTCTTACCGTCTGCCCGATTATCACCGATTTGACGTCTCGGCAAAGAAACGATTTGACGTCGGCAAACGCTCAATCTTGGAAATAAACCTGAGCGTTACCAATGTATATAACCGAAACAACCTCTTTTACTATAACAGAGTTACTGCCGAAAGAGTAGATCAGCTTCCTATCATGCCATCTTTGGGAATGAGCCTTACCTTTTGACAATCAAGCAATAACAAAACGGCGTTTCGCTAAAATAAAACGCCGTTTCAGCAAAATAAAACGCCGTTTTGTCGAACTGAAACGGCGTTTTGTTACAAGTGAAACCAACTCTTGATTTCAGAATACGATTTCCACATCAAACGGATTGTCTTCTATGTCCAACATTGCGTTGATTAAATAGCAACATTGGTAGGATTTGATGTCGTCAAGTGAGATTTTACGCTCTTCAATCCTGCCTTTGTTTATCAGTTCCTGCCTTTTGCAACCGTTTAACAAGAAAGTGTCCGGCGTAAACAATAGGTCGTCTTGGCGAAAGACCACATTGCTGAAAGAAGTGTCGGTAACAAATCCGTTTTTCACTATGAGAACATCATCACTCTCTCCCCTCAATTCTCTGAGAGTGTTCAACTCTCTGCGGTCTGCGTATTTCAAATGATAGTCTATGGTGTTGCATTCTACAACTTTGAGCTTGCGTATTGGTCTCGGGGCATATCGGGAGAATTTTATGTCGAGAATTTTATCCGAATAGAGCACACTGCACTTGACTATGCCGCTTCTGTACTGCAAAGGCACGTCTATTGATGCCAAATCGAAAGACTGCACCTTTGGTGAGGTGTAGTGCATTCTCCTATTGTGAATGTGGGGCGAGAGAAGCTCACCCTCCTGTACCCTGAGGGTTTCCAAAAACTCTGTCATCTCTTTATGGGTAAATAAACCTTTTGAATAACTTCCTCATACTCCTTGTTGCAAAGGCTGTTGGTCGTTATGCCGCCTCCGCTTCGGAAATAGTAATCATCGTTCTGCTTTTCGATATAGCGAATAAGTACCGCAGTGTCCAAATCTTTGCCGTCAAAATATCCGAACACCCCTGTGTAAAATCCTCTCGGCTCTTTCTCGGCTTGTTGTATCAGATTGACAGTTTCACTCTTTGGAGCGCCGCTTATGCTTCCCGCAGGAAGAAGAGAAAAGACCATATTACCCACATTATGCTGCCAATCGCATGGCAGATGTCCCGAAATAAGAGAACTGGTTTGAAGAATGCCGCCTCCGATAGTGTCAATGCGTTCGACATATCTGAATTTTTCCACACTGACATTACGACTTACCATGTTCAAATCATTTCTCATCAAATCGACTATGGTAAAATGTTCCCTCAACTCCTTCTCGTCCGAAAGCAGAAGCCTCTCGGCATCGGGCAGGTCGGCATCTATCGTTCCTTTCATGGGAAAAGTGTAAATCATATTGTTCTTTGTGCGGATAAAACTCTCGGGAGAGAAGCATACAAACCTGTTTGGAACGCACAACTTGTAGGGAGCATTGCAGCAATGGAAGAGTTCTTCCAACGAAAGATTGAGTTGTATTTTTGTCTTGGTGGTAAGATTGCACAAAAAGCTGTCTCCTCTTTGCAAACCGCTCTGCACCTTGGCAAAAGCCTCATAATAGTGTTTTTGGTCGCAGTATTTTATCTCCAAGTCTGCCTTTGCTCTCAGGCATTCGGCATACGAAGAACTGCAAGGGGCGTTTCCCCTCCCCTTTATCTCGAAAAGCAACTGCTTATTGTCCATATCATCAGACAAAAAGAGTGCTTCATGCTTCTCAAAGTCGAAAGCAAACACAAACTTCCTGCTCTTTGCTGCATAAAAGTTCATTCTTTCTACCACTTCTCTTGTTTCCATCTGCCAAAATCTCAAAACAAATGGCAAAGATACTAATTCTCCACAATATCTTGTCGGTAAATTTTCCCTATCTTTGCAAGTGATATGAATATACTTTTGATAGATAACCGCGATTCGTTCGTTTATAATGTCAAGGCTCTGATTGAGCAGTGCAATGTGGCAGACAGAGTGGATGTTGTACCGAATGACAAGATTGACTTCGGGCGTTTGGGCTACTACTCGGGGATTGTGCTTTCGCCCGGTCCGGGAATACCGAACGAAGCCGCCGATATGCCAAAATTGATAGACATTTGCGAAAACTCACACTCCATTTTGGGAATATGTCTCGGTCATCAGGCAATCGCAGAACACTTTGGAGCAAAATTGCACAATCTTCCGCACCCCCTGCACGGCAAACAAGGAAAGCTAAAGGTCGTTAAACCTGAGGATATTCTCCTGAGAGGATTGTCTTGTTGTGAAACGATAGGACACTATCACTCTTGGGTGGTAGCTTGGGAAGAGTTGCCCGAGTGCATCGAAGTTACGGCAACCGACAACGAGAATAACATAATGAGTTTCAGCCACAAAAGCAAGCCATTGTACGGTTTGCAATTCCACCCTGAGAGTTTCATGACAAGTTGCGGCAAAACGATTGTGCAAAATTGGCTCTTGTCATTACGCTCAAAGTAAACCAAAACAGCCAAGCACCATACCGCAAAAATAAATCGCCGTTTTATTTTGGCAAATCGCCGTTTTGTCGATAAGTTATTCTCTTAAAATTGCAGTCTTTTGCTGATATTCAAAACCTTATTTTCCCTTTTGCTCGTAATCTTTCTTGGCTTTGATAAACTCTGCGTTGTCTTTTGTCAAGCCATAGCGAGTGTAAACAATATTCTTGTCGGGAGAAATCAAGTAGTATGCAGGAAAACGCGACGTATCTATTAACTTCTGCAATCCGTTTGCAGAATAGAGTCTTCCCTCTGCCCCGAGTTTCTTTTCCACTTCCTTCATCGAATCAAAGTCCTTGGCAAACGGATTTATGCAAATGACCTTTATGTTCTCGGCATCAAAGACACTCCCGCCTTTTTCCTTTTCTTGGTCTAACAGGTTCTTAATCCACGTCTTGCACGCAGGGCATCCGTTATACCAAGTCTCAAGAAGAACCCAAGTGTTTTGCTCTCTCAAAGTTGTGGTATCACCATTTGTGCCGACAAATGGCAAATCCAAAATCTCGTCTGTCAAATCGGCAAACTTTTTATCAGTAACACGCATTGACAATGTGGGGTTGCTGTCGTCGTGATGTTCATAAATGGAATAGATAGGATTGTTTTCGCCAAATACTTTCTCATACTCGCTGTCTCTGTTCTCAAATGACACATTGGTATAGCGGCAACGCACATACTCCTTCGCACCATACATTGGTGTACCGTCCATTTTCTTTTTCTGCCACAGCGTACTCTCAACCAAATCCGCCTTCTTATTATAGAAAATCAAAACCTCAGAATATCCTATTGTAGTCTTGCCTGCTTTTGTGGAGGAGTAAGGTGCCGAACGTCCGAAAAGCACATTGTATTTCTTGCCGTCTATCAAGCTGTCTCGCACAATACGTTTCACCTTTATGCCGTTGTCATCGTTTATAAAGGCATAAGCACAAAGGTCATCATACAACTCAGAGTACAATACAGACATTATCGCATTGTAGTTACTCGGAGCATTGGAATTTTCAGGAGCAACATAATGTTCAATCTCCTCTGTACGAGAGTCGATAAAAGTTATATCATTCCAAGTAAATCTGACAGCACACGAGTTGCTGCGAACATAGTAGAGTGTCTCGGTATCCTTGTTACGATTGATGTAAACATTTAGATAAGAGGTGTCGCAACCTTTGGCATTGCAAGAAATACGTTCGAGAGTATAGGAATAATATGGTTTATCAAACGACTTGAATGCCTTTTGTTTGGACAAAGGTTTACCACCTCCGAACTGAGCAAAAGAAACAAGGCTTTGCAAAACCACCAAACATAGAATGGTGAATTTCTTCATCATAGACCAATACTTAGATTTAACTTAATAGCGTTCATTAAAGCAGATAATATATTATTTGCAGTTGTCGAACTAACAGGGCTTGACTCGGAATGACACTTCCCTTCTTCATTCTCACAAAGCGTACAGCCCAAGAAATTACCTTTTTCATCAAACCTATAATTACAAGCGGTAAGATCATCCTTGCCTCTACAATTGTCACCCACGCATTTACCGGTTATCTTCGGTTCTTTAGCTATATAGAGTATATCACCTGTCTCAGAATCTTCATATTTGACTACTTCAGCAAGAAACCTTATACTAACGCCTCTTGATGACAAAAACGATGCACACGAAAGATGAGCTTTATGATTCATATCAGTCGGATTATTATCTACAATAGAAATTTCTTCAACTATCACATTAGTTACAATTGTCTTTGTAGCTTCTCGTTCTGTATATAAAGCAACTGAATCTATATTGAACAAAAGTTCAATTTTGTCAGAGCCTTTCGGAAATTTTGCAATTAGTAAATCCTCTTCTACTGTAGCGTTTTTCTTAACTACTATGTTCTCTTCTGCAGAGTCTTCATTGCAAGCTACGAATCCAACGCCTGCAAAGACTACGGCGCAAATTAATGCAGCCAAAATTCTTTTCTTTGTCATTGTCTTGATTGTTTAATTTGTTACTTATTTTCTGCAAAGATAGAGTAAGTTTTTCAACCTGCCAAATATTTCAAGCAAAATCGCAATATTTCAAATACCATACAGGTCTTAACTTTCCGAATACTATCCACAAAAGCAAGCCATTGTACGGTTTGCAATTTCACCCCGAGAGTTTCATGACAAGTTGCGGCAAAACGATTGTGCAAAATTGGCTCTTGTCCTTACGCTCAAAGTAAACCAAAACAGCCAAGCACCATACCGCAAAAATAAAACGCCGATTTATGAAAATAAAACGGCGTTTTGTCCGAATAAATCGCCGTTTTATTTTGGCAAATCGCCGTTTTTTCAAAAAAAAGTGGCGATTTCTCACCGAAAAAACACCACTTTTTCAAGAACCAATCAACAATTTGGTATAAGCAAAAAGCGAAGTCGCAAGACATAACGTCAGCAGCTTCGCTCAAAATGCATAAAATTAACAAAAAATTGCTATACTGTCATACCGCCATCAACACTGAGTACTGCTCCATTGACGTATGCAGCCTCGTCGGAGGCAAGGAAGCAGAATGCGTTGGCGATGTCTTCGGGTTTTCCAAGTCTTCCGACAGGTACTTTGGCAACCATACCTGCCAAAACGTCTTCCGGCATCTTTGCAACCATGTCTGTGGCGATAAATCCGGGAGCTACTGCGTTTACAGTAACGCCTTTTTTACCCAACTCTCTGCAAAGAGTCTTTGTCATGCCGATAACACCCGCCTTTGTGGCAACATAGTTGGTTTGTCCGAAGTTTCCGTACAATCCCACAACGGAAGAAACATTGATAATCCTGCCCCAGCCTGCTTCAACCATATATTGGTTTACTGCCTTGGTACAATAGAATGTTCCTGTGAGGTTTATGTCGATTACGCTCTGCCATTGCTCCGGTGTCATCTTCTTCAATGTAGAGTCATTGGTAATTCCGGCATTGTTAATCAAGATGTCAATTTTGCCGTTGGCATCAAAAACTCTCTTTGTTGCCGCAACAACTTGCTCATAGTTTGATGTATCAACCGCATCAAAGCAAATTGTATAGCCTTCTTTTGCCATTGCTTCAACAAAAGCCTTACCTTTTTCGGCATTTCTTGCCCATACTGTTACCTTTGCACCTTCTTGTGCAAACTTTTTTGCAGCTGCCGCACCAATTCCGGCTGTTCCTCCGGTGATTATGGCAACCTTATTTTCCAATCTCTTCATTGCTGTTATGTTTTGTTTGTTAAAATCTATCGGTATGCATCAATTTTGCCTCGCCTGTTATTACCTCTTTGCCAGTTTGCTCATCTATCAAAGTGGTACGAATAAGTCCGCGATGCTTTTCTTCATTCACTTCTATGACTTCAAATTTTGCCACATAGTTTCTGCCGACAAAAACAGGAGAACGAAAACTCATTTGCTGGCTCATGTAGATTGTTCCCTCGCCGGGCCACATTGTTCCGAAAACTCGTGAAAAGACCGCTCCTGCAAAGAAGCCGTGAACTATCGGTTTGCCAAAAGGAGTCTTTGCAGCGTACTCCGGATTGATGTGAATGGGATTATTGTCAAGCGAACAGTCTGCAAAAGCGTTTACTTGCTCTTGTGTAAAACTCGTTTTCAACTCGTAGGTGTCGCCTTGCTTAATTTTTTCCATCATGTCGTGATTTGAGATTATTGTTGCATTGGTTTCAAATCGTCGGCAATGATAAGGTCAGCCTCTGTTGCCGCTTTAACTTGCTCAACTGTAAATTCGGGATGTATTTCCTTCAACACAATACCCTCGGGCGTGATTTCCATTACACCCATTTCGGTGATTATCATATTGACCTGACCTTTGGCAGTAAGCGGAAGGGTACATTTTTTCAATATTTTGGGATTTCCCTTTGCCGTATGTTCCATTGCAAGTATTACCTTCTTGGCTCCTACAAGCAAATCCATAGCTCCGCCCATTCCGGGGATTTTTTTGCCGGGTATCATCCAGTTTGCCAAGTCTCCTTTCTCATCTACCTGCATTGCTCCCAAGATTGAAGCATCTACATGACCGCCTCTGATAATTCCGAAGGAGGTTGCAGAGTCGAAAGTGGCTGCTCCGTCAATCATTGTAACGAATCCGCCGCCTGCATTTATCAATTCAGGATTTTCTTCGCCCTCTTTTGCATCAGAATCCATGCCTATCAAGCCGTTCTCACTTTGCAAAAGAACCTTGACTCCCGGTTTCAAATAGTTGGGAATAAGTGTTGGTATGCCGATACCAAGATTTACCACATATCCGTCTTGAAGCTCCAAAGCAGCTCGCTTTGCTATCACTTCTCTTATTTGAGCTTTTTCCATAGCTTTTATGTTTTATTACTTTGTTTTCAAACAAGCGTTTGTCCGAAAACTGCCTTGCGAACAAACGCTTCTCACATTGGTTTATTGTGTCGGTGATTGATTATTTTCCCATGCGACGTGCCAACTCTTCTGCGATGTAAGAGGCAACGTCATCGGCGTAGGTATTCATTCCAAATCCTGCATCGTAACCCAATTCCTTTGCAAGCTCGTGAGTAATTCTCGCACCACCGCAACACAATATCACTTTATCTCTCAAACCTTCGGCTTCCAACATCTCGACAAGCTCTGTCAAGTTTTGGATATGCACATCTTTTTGAGTAACTGTCTGAGATACCAAAAGAGCATCGGCTTTCATTTCGATAGCTTTTGCAATGAACTCTTCGTTTGGCACTTGCGCTCCCATGTTCAGAGCTTCTATCATCTCATAACGCTCCAATCCGTAATGGCCTGCATAACCTTTCATGTTCATTATGGCATCTATTCCCACAGTGTGGGCATCTGTACCTGTGGAAGCTCCGACAATGACAATCTTTCGTCCGATTTTTTCCTTGATGAACTCATCTGTCTCGTGCATATCCATGACATTCGATTCCACTTTCGGAACATGGATTGTTGTATAATCGACTGTGTGAACAGTGCTGCCGTAGCAGTTAAAGAAAGTGAAACCTTTGGTCAATTCTTTGTAGAATACTACTTGCGGATTCTCAAATCCCATTTTCTTCATCAACTGTTTTGCAGCCTCTATGGCTTCATCGCCACACGGAACGGGAAGTGTAAAACTCAACTGTGTCTTACCGTCGTTCATTGTGTCGCCGTATGGTTTTACTTTGGTGAGGTCAAGCTCCGTATCGAAGTTTTTTGCCTCCATTGAATAAAGTCCGCCGCTCATTATCTTTGTCCTCCTTTTCCTTTCATTAAATCAATAAACGGATTGTAGTAGTTGTCGCCCTTTTCAAATACTCCCGACAATCCTTTTCCTCCATTGAACGGACGTTTTATGTCCGCAAAGATACCTTTCTCCAAAGCAGAGAAGAGACCCTCCTTTGTCATCTTTTCCAACAACTCTATGGCATCGTCCAACACCTTTTTGGCTCTTGTCTGCATGATACCGTCTTTCTTAAACTCCACATCGTCTCCAAGGTTCTTCATGTTGCGGAAAATATATTGAGCATTCTCAATAGACAAATAGCGGTCAGACATGAAAGGAGTGTGAATTGCCTCGGTCATCATACCCAAAAGCTGCAATCCCTGACCTGTCCAAATAGCTATCTCGTTGAACAAAGCGTCTTGAATGTGTCCTCGGAAGATGTTTCCGGTCATAAACTTTGTCGGAGGCATATATTTCAATGGTGCCTTAGGGAAAATCTCTCTTATCATCTGGGCTTGAGCCAACTCATACAAGAATCCGTTTTCCAAATCGGGTGTCATCTCAAACGCATGTCCCAATCCCATTTGTTCTTCGGGCAATCCGGCTGCAAAAGCAAGCTGTTCGTTGATAAGGTCTGACGCCAAAACCGTGTGAGCCTGCTCAAATGCATCGGCTGTTGTGAGGTAATTGTCTTCTCCTGTGTTGATTATAACTCCTGCAAAACCGTTTATCACTCTCGAAAAGTACTGATCGATCAGCGTTCGCTGCATATTGATGTCGCGGAACAAGATACCGTACAATGCATCGTTCAACATGACGTCCAAACCTTCCAATGCTCCCATTACGGCAATCTCCGGCATACACAAACCCGAGCAGTAGTTACACAATCTGATGTAACGACCGACCTCTTCGCCCACTTCGTCCAATGCCTTACGCATTATGCGGAAGTTTTCCTGAGTTGCAAACGTACCACCAAAGCCTTCGGTTGTTGCACCGTAAGGAACGTAATCCAAAAGCGACTGTCCTGTTGTACGGATTACGGCAATGATGTCTGCACCCTGCCTTGCGCCGGCCTGAGCCTGCACAACGTCTTCATAGATGTTACCTGTTGCCACTATAATATATAGGTATGGCTTTTTGCCTTCGCCTATTGTCTCGATGTAGTTCTCTCTTCGGCGGCGGTTGGCTTTAATTCGCTCCATCGACTGCTCGATAAAAGGTTGCAAAGCCTCTCTTGCCTTTTGAGCATCACCCTGAGGGAGAGTTGTAATGTCGAGAGTGCCTGCTGCCGTCTGCTCTGCAATCTCGCAAGGGGTCTTTCCTGTTTGCAACACGGCGTTGCCCAACACCGGAAGGATACCATTTGCCAACATACCCTTGTCTTTGACAAAATCTACCAACACATTTGGCAAAGGAACGCCGCTTTGGTCAATTCCATCTACCCCCATCAAACGGCACAACGTCCTTTCGCAGGCAACAGTCGAGTAACCATCGACAAAATCCTGCACTTGGTCGGAGATTACCTTCGCAAGCTCCTTTGCGTGTGCCACCTTGTTAAAATCCAAGCCTAATTTGCTTTTTTCCATATCTCGTAGTGTAGTTATTATTTTAAGTTCCAAGTTGCAATGATTGCCGAATTGCCACATATCAAGTTTCGACTCGACACACCAAAGCGACTGCAAAAATACGAAAAAGATAAGTAATTACAAAATCAATTCACAAAAAAAGGCGGTAGTTTCGCAACCACCGCCAAAAAAGAGTTCATATTCTCGCTTTCTTACCTGCACAAAACAGCCTTATTCACCTTTTTCATGTTCAAAGGTATGCCCGCAGAAATCTCAAACGGCAACACATCTATTCTTTTGCCGCTTTTGGCACTTGTTGTGTTGGTTATGGTAGGTCTGTACGTAAAAGCAAGAGAAACATCGTCCAAAATCCATCTCAATCTTATCGGAACACAGCCCGACATCTGGGCAATGACATCATAAGATGAAAGATTGGTGTTTCCATTTGAAGGAATTTTGAAGTAATATCCCCCATACTCGCCTCCAATTCCCACCGAAAGAGAAAGCATCGAAAAAACATCTTCGGTATTAAAGATATAATTGTAACCAATACCCACACTGAGTTTGAAAGATGTCGAAAAACAACTATTGTCTCCTGTTTCTCTCAACATTCCCCAATCGATTGCATAATCTGCCTCCAACGAAAGACCTGTTTTCGTGCTGATTGAAGAGTATCGATTTCCCAATCCAAAATCAACCAAAGGCAAATTGGTCTGTGCAACCTCGGCTCTACCTGTTCCGAAAGAGACAGAAGCGTATGGTTCGACCACTTTAATCTTCTCGCTTTGCTGAGCAAAGACACCGAATGAACATACTGCCATGCCGTTCAAGGCACATACTGCAATACAAACAAGTTTTGCTAATTTTTTCATCTTATTTCTGTTTTAATGATTAAGTTTTCCTTTAATTACATCGGTGCAAAGATATAGTTTTTTTTAATAGTACCAAAATAAAAACCTAATCAATTTAATCAAATCGACAAATAAGTCCTTGCAATGCTTTAATCTGCAATACTTTACACAAGATTAAAAATATCAAATCGGCATTTTGAGTGTTTTTTTTACAAAGACACCTTATCAATTGGAAGATTTGGCATATCTTTGCGGTGTTAAACAACTTAGTAATCAACAAAACAATTATCATTATGAAGAAAATATTTTGCACAATCGCCGTGGCAATGTTTGCCTGCTCGGCTTTCGCTCAACAAAAGATTGAAGCAACTTATGTGGAAGCAGGAGTGAATGAAAACGACCCCTCAACTTACACAGCAAAGAAGGTGGTAATGCCTGACGGAAAGAAAGAAACAATGTTGTTTAAGAAGAAACACTTCAACCAAGACAACGTAAAAATCAGTTCTTCTTACGCAACAGCTCTTTCAATCGAAGACATGATATCTGTAATCGAGAGAAAGAAAAAGCAACACGAGTGTGTGAAGGAAATGTACGAAGAAGACGGATTGTACTATATGCTTTTCACCAAGTGTAGCACCGATGGACAACAATAATTCGGCTTTCAAGATACAATAAGATGGCTACTTGTTTCGTTATCTTTTGAAGCGGAAAAATTGAAACGCCGTTTTGCTCGAGCGAAACGGCGTTTTATTCTGCCAAAACGCCGTTTTATTTCACTGAAACGCCGTTTTGGTAAAGCGTCTGCAAAAGGCTTTGTTTCAGATATTTATAACATCAATATATGAGTTTGTTTCAGACAAGAAAACCAAGACAATTTGAGTATAAACCTCGTTTTTACGACCCGCAAAAGGAGGAGTTGGAACGTTTGAAAGCAAAGTATGGCGATGTCGAAGGGACGGAATATAAACGCCGAATCGACTTTCGCTCTGCAATGAAGACGAAAAAAGAGGAGAAAATCGGCAAGCCAGTGTCGGGATTAAAGATTATTCTTATCGCTTCTCTGATTATAGCTATTTTATACTTTCTTTTGTACGTTGTAGAAACATGGCAATAGAGATTTTGGACAGCGTTGTGGCAAATCAGATTGCCGCAGGAGAAGTGGTAAACCGTCCCTCGTCGGTTGTAAAGGAGCTTTTGGAAAACTCAATCGACGCCGGAGCTGCCCGAGTGCAGTTGGTGATAAAAGATGCGGGCAGAACGCTCATTCAGGTGAGCGACAATGGTTGCGGAATGGACAGAGAAGATGCTCAAAAGTGCTTTCTGCCCCATGCAACCAGCAAGATACGCACTTCGGAAGACCTGATGAAACTCCGCACAATGGGTTTCAGAGGTGAGGCTCTTGCTTCTATTGCCGCAATTTCGCAAGTCGAACTCAAAACTCGCCGAGAGCAAGACGAAACAGGCACAAAGGTCATAATCGAAGGCGGTGAGATAAAACAAGTTTCAGACGTTGCTTGTGCGGCAGGCACTTGTATCTCTGTCAAAAACATCTTTTACAACACTCCTGCAAGGCGTAACTTTCTCAAAAGCGACCAAATAGAAAACAGCCACGTCAATGACGAATTTTTGAGGGTCACTCTGATTAAGCCCGAGGTCGCTTTCGGCTATGTGAACAACGAAAAGACCATGCACAACCTCACAACAAGCAATGCAAAGAAGCGAATAACAGACCTTTTCGGCTCGTCGCTCTCGGGAAAACTCATTCCGCTGAACGAAAGTCTCGACTTGGTCAAAATCGGAGGCTTTGTGTGTTCGGCAGACTTTGCAAAGAAAAACAAATCGTGGCAGTATTTCTTTGTGAACGGACGATTTATGAAGAACAATTACTTTGCCAATGCCGTAGAGAGAGCTTTTGGCAACCTGCTTGGCGAAAAGACCTATCCTGCTTTCTTCATTACACTCGACCTTCCGCCCGAAAACATAGACGTAAACATACATCCGACAAAGACAGAGGTCAAATTTTTGGACGACAAGATGATTTACTCTGTTTTGCACGCCGCAACAAAACGCGGTCTCGGGCAGTACGCACTCTCAAACGAGATTTCGTTCACCAAACCTGCCATAGAATTTCCGCAAGTCTCTGCTTCAACTCCCCTGCCCAAGGCTCCGCAAATACGATTTGACCCTTCGTTCAACCCCTTTGACACTTCGGAACATCAACCTCTCAATATGTTGCAAGAAAAGCCGGTTGTTCAACCCTCACTTTTTGAGAAAGACATTCCCGAACTTGTTACCGTTCCGACAAACCGACCCATAGAGAGAGAGAACCGAGAACTCAATCTCATGCAAGTATCGGAGCGTTATATCGTTGTCCGCAGCAAAGACTCCGTATTGCTGATTGACCAGAGCAGGGCTTCACAAAGAGTGATTTTTGAGAGCGTCCTTGAAGGCGAAACACCCAAGACACTGTGCCAAAACCTCGCAACACCGATAAAACACTTCTTTTCGCCTCACATAAGTTTCCAACTTGTGGAGATGCTTCCTGCTTTGGAAAGCTACGGAATGAAGATGGAATATGACAAAACGGACGGAGGTTTTTTCCTTGTGGCAAAATCGCCTTCGAGCAGTGCGGAAGAGTGTTTTGAAATGGCTCAAAACTTGGTCGAAGACAAACAAAACTGCTTTGTCTCAGGCTCTCAAAACGAAAGAAGAGCCATGATGATTGCACAAAAGGACCAAATCCCTTACGGACAAGTGCTTTCAAACCAACAAATGCAGACATTGATTTCACAACTATTCAGTTGTAAGGAGTGTAACCTCACTCCCGAGGGGAAAAAGATAATAATCAAACTGACAACAGACGACTTGGAAAAGATGTTCGGCTAAAAAGCAAATCTGCACTCTGCTTTAGTTGTTGCAGGGTGCAGATTTGGTATTGTCAAAAAGCCATTACCATTGTTTGCTGTCGATATATTGGTCTAAATTTCGTAAGATTATGTCTATCCTTATGTCGAAGCTCTCCCTTGTTGCAAAGGCTATGTGCGGCAAAAGCAAAGTATTCTTTGCCCTAAGAAGCGGATTGTCTGCTTTCAAAGGCGGTTCGGTGTCGTAAACGTCGATTGCGGCAGCTGCAATCCGTCCTTGATTTAAGCAATCTGCCAAGGCTTTGTTGTCAATCACCCCTCCGCGAGAAGTATTGACCACTATGGCAGAGGGTTTGCACAAAGCCAGCATCTCGGAGCTGATAAGACCCTTTGTTTGCTTGGTAAGAGGAGTATGAAGCGAAATAATGTCGCTGCGTTTCATCACTTCCTCCAACGAAGTGTACTCTATACCCATATCAATAGCCTCCTGCCTCTGCGAACGAGAGTAAGCAATGATGTGACAGCCGAAAACTTTGAGCAGCTGTGCCGTCCTCAGACCTATTGCTCCCGTTCCGACGATGCCAACCGTCTTGCCGCAAAGTTCTCTTCCCAAGATGTTGTTTCTGCCTTGAAGAGAACGAGTTGCAGCATCAAAAGGCGTCATTTTGCGATAAACATCAAGCATCATTCCTACAGCCAATTCAGCCACTGCTTGGGTGGCATAACCCGAGGCATTGCAGATTTGTATTCCTCTTTGGCTGCAATAGTCTTGGTCTATGTGGTCCAATCCTGTGAAAGCGACATCCAAAAACTTCAAATCGGGGCATTTCTCCAACACATTGCGACCAAGAGGGATATTAGACACCATTACGACCTCTGCACCCTGCATTCTTTCGACAAGAGTCGCCTCGTCTTCCTTTCGGTCGGGGAAAACAATCAACTTGCAACCCTTTTTCTCATATTTTCGAGCCAATTCCTCTGCCCTTTCGGAGCTTATTCCCATAGGCTCAACTGCAACAATTTTCATATAACTTGGTATTGAATTATCACTTTTTTGTTTCTGTTTTGCAAAGATAGCCATTTTCTTTTGTCCTTGTAAGATATGGTGAAAATAAAAACGCCGATTTACGAAAACAAAACGGCGTTCTGCTCAGATGAAACGGCGTTTTGGTAAAATGAAACGGCGTTTGGATTTGATAAAACTTAATTATTGATTTACAGAGTGATAAAAAACAAGGTCGGCTTCAAATCTGCCGACCCTGTTGTACCCCCAGTAGGAACGCTTTGGTTATTTCCTATTAAGTTCAACTATTTATAATTATGTATCTTGCAATTATTTATACACTCAAATGACACAACAAAAACTGGTAAAACGTCGAAAAGGTGGCCAAAAGGTGGCCAAGGGATTACCCTCCTCATTTTGCATAATACCCTCCTGTCTTATCAGAATCTCGATGTTCTATCAAACCCTCCTTCACAAGGATGGCTAAATGACGGTCAATTGTAGAAATGCTCTTGCCAGAAATGTTAGAAATACCCTTTCTCTGAATACCTGGATTAGAACGGACAATAGTAAGTGTGACCATCATACTAGAATTTATCCTATCATTTCGACTATCATTTACCCTATCATTTCGACTATCATTTACCCTATCATTAGCCCCCCTCACAGGTATAGGAAGCACCAATTCAACCTCATCAATCTCAAATTTGTTTTTCAATTCGGGTTCTCCCCAGTGGGCCTCTTTCCAAGCGGATATGATGGTGGGGAAACCTGACCCGACATTCTCACCATATCCAACCATTCGGAGCATATTCTGAATTCTTGGATTACGAGCCTTGGAGTTACCTCCTTCGTATATCATTTCGACAGGTAGTTTCAGCAGTCCAGGATTACGGAAACACAATCGGTCGTCGTGCTTTTCAACTCGTAGTATTCCGGCATCCATCAACAAGTCGGAGTGTATGATGGCATTGGTGAAAGCTTCTCTAACAGCCTTGTGTTGTGGAGTGTCATCCACTCTCTGTATACCTTCCATATGGAATGGTCTCGGAAGGTCTGCCGTGACTTTAGGTATTACTCTGCTGAAGAACTGATAGAGGTTGTTTTCCCAACGTCCGTCGTAAGTCAGTCTGTCGCTGTAACGCTCATCACCGATAAGATTACAGAAATCAAGGTAATCCATACGGAAGTTGGCGAACCGTTCTTGTACGGACAATCCCTTGCCGAACATCATCAGACCAGCCATCGTGAGCCCCTCCTTGCCGGTTGCCCTATCAATGATATAACCGCCAAGATTTTTGAGAAACGTTTTGTCATCGGCTTCATTCCACACGTGACCATCATTTCTAAATTGGAACAAGGTACGGTAACGGTGAAGCGTATCAAGGTCGATGTCATTCATATCATAGTGTTCCAACAGCATTCCGTCGTTTCCGTCCTCAAACGAGTCTCGTATCATCGCCCTCACCTGCCGTTCTGTGCAATGGTAATCGCCTTCGTGGTTTCGTCTGTAAGTTCCCTTATACACATTACCATTCAAATAAATGGGCTTTATCCTCCAATCGGCTTGAGGAACGTGGATGCATACTATCTGCACACCGTTTATCTCGACCGTTTCCACATTGCTGCTGGCAAGGATGTTCTCATTTACTTTATCACTATTGATGGTGTTCCAGAAGTCATTGACAATCTTCTGTGCATCATCTACACCAATGATTTGAAAACGTTTCTTTTTGTCTGATTCCTTTCTGTTTTCCTCAATACCCAATAAAATCACTCCACCAATAGTGTTGGCAAATGCAGAATATGTCTCCCACACAGACTTAGGAACCTCGGACTTCGCCCGTTTGCATTCCAAAGTCACACACTCTCCATTTAGCAGTGTTTCTATTATTGTGTTTTTATTGGTATCCATACCACCATTTCTTTGAATCTTTTAAGAAACGGATAATTGCTGTATTTATTGTATAATCCAATGAATTTAAGACTCAGTGGAGGAACAAGCTATGCAATTGTTGGGATAGGGATAAACTCAAACCGACCGTTGTTACTAAGTTCCATCAACAACCGGCCCATCAGGTTCGGCCCCACATAGAAGTCGCCTTGCCGCTTCACGCCCCAAGTGTCGGCCCAACTCTTCTTAAACGAGCTTTGGTCTTCAACAATGTACTTGCCTTTGCTCCGTTTCAATGCTTTTCTAAACTCCTCACTTTGCTCATATTTTAACTGAAGGCATTGTTTCATTGCATCAACGATTATCATTCCCCAATCGTTCCGTCTATGGGTCTTCTCAAAGTGTTTGGCGGTCATCTTCGGATTGGTCGCAGCATAGACCTTTTCTCGGACTTCTATGTCAGTAAATTTCATCATCTGGAACAGTTGCTCGACATTCTTGTATGTAACACCATCATACTGTATAGGGGTATGGGCGAAATTGCTGAATATTCCCCATTCTCCTTTGACCTTACAGAATGGAACACATTCGGTCACTGGGTATGTCTCTATCGTATAGTATTGTGGATAATACTTTTCGATGAATGGTGCTACACTGTAAAAGCTCATTTCTTATCCGGATTGACCTTTTCAACGTTGGTGATGGTGATGACCGACTCATCAAGGACCGCCATATTATCACCCAAGGCGGGATTCTTCCACGAATAGGGCCAGCAGATGAATATGACTCCGATGCTCACGAGGAACTTCGATGCAGCCTTCTCACCTTCGATGTCTATTTTGCCAGTCAACTCCTTTGCAAGATACTTCCGAAACTCTTTACCGTCTTCCGTGAATTTCGTCGGAATGGTATGTCCCAGTTTTTTCTCTGCCTTTGCAAGTATCGTGGGATTTATAGAATGTTTGAAGGCAATGTGGTTTTTCTCCGTTTTATCGGGCAATTCAAGGGTATAAACATAGTGCTCGGTGGCAGTCTTGTTCGATGCCGAATAATGTACTGCTGATTCGTATTTCGAGGTCACATAGACACCGAAACCGAACTTGACCTTTCCGTCACCTTCGAGGGCGTGAGCCAGGTCGAACTTATCAAACAATTTGTGTGTTCCGTGATAGAATGTTTGCATATTATTATATTTTATAAGACTTAACGAGAAAATTCTGGATTTATTGCGATTTTATATTACGCACCGAACAACGTTATGAGCAGCCACAGCAGACCAAGAAACAGCAACGCCTCAACAAGGAATCCGAGAATACCGCCGATAAGGGCGAACGGCAGGGTCAAGATGTCCCAGAGCCAAGCAAGGATGTCAAGCAGAACGGGGCCGAAAAACTTGATGACGACCACTACCGCCACTATTATCAGTATTACAGTAAGCATCTCATATGATTATAGAAGAGCTCTAATATATCTTCTTCCTCACCGCCCTCAATATCTCCACCATCGCCCAAGTGTCCTGCTGGCAGTAGCGTTTCAATGCCTCTCGACGCTCTGCTTTGGTCTTCATCACATTCTTGTTCTCTTTGTCAAAAGCGGTGGGTGTAGGGGAATCATAATTGATGTATGCGATGTATGCCTGAACACCATTGCCCACATCCATTCCTTTGTAGGTGAGCGACGGTACGAGAGTCGGCAAGGTCTTCTTGATTGAATAGCTGCCCGAAAGGTCCTTGTGGTAGTAATTGAAGACATCGTCGTTTTCCATCCCTTTATACATCTCATTGTTCTTCAGAAGATGCATCAGGTCGGCCGACTTGTCGCAGATGGCGCGCAGTTTGTCGCTGTATTCGGGGAAGAGTTTAGACAGTTCTTTCAGTCGTCCGACCTCAAAACTTGTGTTCTGTGCGAGCATTGTTCCTTTGAGCGTGCCGTCCTCGTTAAATTCAAAATTGTCAATGATGGCTTTAGCCAATGCCTTACGTTCATCGTCAAAGCACTCTTCATTAAGGAAGATGAAATTGTCCTTCTCTTTGTCACAAATGCCCGGCTCACGCTCAATATGCAGCGAGAACTCAAACACCGACTGGCGGTATGGTTCTTCGCCTCGGAACCGTGGCAACGGACAGCCAAATGTTTCAAAGTCGAAGTGATAGATGGGATATTCGAGCTGGTCGAACCAATACTGCATCTTCTCTTTATCGACATATTCCGTGCCGTTGTCGTAGCAGTCACGCTGGATGAGATGCTTTTCCTTTTCCAGCCATTCGTAGGGTACATCGTCAAACTTGTAACATTCCTTGTTTATCAGTTGGTACTTGTCTGAGATTTTACCCTTTTTAAAACCCCTGAAATCCAGATATTTGTTAGCCGAATTGGTGTCGGGCACAGCACGAAGCTTTTGAAAACAATGTTTCCAAAAAAGACATTCTGTGTTCTTGCCCCAAGCACAATACTTGCCGACATCAACTTTCACATTCACGTCATGTTGGGTAGATATGTAGCTTTCAAGGGCGGCAATCTCTTTAAGGATTATGTCTTGATAGGCTTTGGTGGTCTCGTTCATATCGAGGAATGTAACAATCTCCTTACCATCCACGTTGTTGTACACACATTTGCCATTCTTATCGACAGTGCCGTCATACTCATATTCACTGTTAAGTACGGCAAGATAGTAATTTACGGGGCGATTGTCACAAGCTTTACGTAGGGCGTTTTCAATTACGAACCTCTGGAAGGCGAGGTCGTGTGGGTATTTCCCGACATCACTATACCGGTTGAGCAGAGAACTCTTCTTCTGTTCAAAATTTTTCGAAGCATAGTCGCTCACCTTGCTGCTCTCACTGTTCAATTTCAAGATGTTCCCATTCTTAACAAACAAATCATATGTGTTTCCGTTACGGAAAGCATCCGAGAAAAACAATCCTTTCTTCTCCCCCTTATCATCTTTCTTAAAGATGTACTTGCTGTTGGTGGTGGCCTTTACCTCGATGATATTTATCTCGTTTTCATTCTCGTTGTATATATCCACATAGCAACTATAGGTGTGGCCGTTGTGCTCGTATTCGAATAGTTTCTGGTTTTGTACATTCCGTGAGTCTGAGATAAAAATGCCGTGGAAATACTTCTTGGCCACACGCAGAGCCTCTTCTTCCACCTGATTGTAGTAGGGGAGCAAGGCCTCAAGTTCCGGATGAGGGGTAGCGTCGAATTTTTCATCGTCTTCTTCTGGGAATCCGGTTGATGCCATGCTTTCCGACAACTCTTCCAGCATCTCCTTGCGACGTTCAATTTCTATATCGTGTTTTCCTGATGGGTTATGTTTCAACTCCATCGGGAAATACATCGGACAACGTGTCCAGTTGATAAATCTTGATTTCGATATGTACATAATATTTCTTAATTTTAGTGATTCAGACCATAGTTCTCTATTCATAAAATAGCAGGCTGTGTCTTGGGGGGAAATGTCACTCTCCTTAGTTGCTTCTTATTCTTGATTGTTTGCATTTAGGATGTTCAATTACAATCAATCAGGACAAAATCGAAGCCTGTTTCATCTATGTCAAGCTGTCCGTGATAGATATAGGTTATCATGTTGATAAAATCGTCAACACGTTCAAAATAGTTAGTATCGATATTCCTTTTGCCCCATAGGTTTAGCCACAAATAGTATGTACTCTCTCCAATAATAAAAGGACCGGAATACATTATTTTCGGTGGTGTGGAGTCGTCACACAGAATATTCTTCAAACAAAAACACCCATCTTTCGATAGCGTTCTAAATGGACTCCCATCTTTGGGGGTACTGATGTACGGGGCAAGGCGATTCAAGATATCTCTTCTTTGAAGATACTTGAACACGCCCGTTGCAAAACGACTGAAACTAGACTCTCGCACCACCACATTTTTCATCATGTCTTCCAACTTTTCGAAGGCAACTGCTTCTCCCCCTGAAGAGGAAGGGTATTTCGGGTATAGCGAATATTTTAACGACAGTGACTCTATTCCATGATTGTCTTTTGTGCAGGATATATTTGCATATTGGGCTATCAGTTTGGAATAGTCATCCTTGTGATTTTCGAAGAGGTAGGCCCCAAATCCATACGCGGCAGTCGTCCCTATGCAGGACTGTTTGTGTTTGATGTTTTTTAAAGCACGCTCAAACGCATCTTTCGCCAAAGGAGCAATGCCCCCTTTCAAAGATGCCACATGGTCCAACACTACCAGACTGCCAAATTCGGCCATAGGCTCTTCTGCGTAGCTGTTCGGTTCCGGGGAACCAAGCCCAGTATGGAAATAGAATGAATGGAAGTATTCATGAAGCATTACCTGTCCCATCAAAAGCATTGTATCGTAAGGATCTTTGGCTCTCTCCTCAATGGCATCCACATAAAGTACCACCCCAGAGGCTTTACCATTCCCATGCGTGTAGATGCCATATGACTTTACTGACTTCACACTCTCATCAGCTTTATTGAGAGCAGACTTCAATTCCTTGAGCTGCCTTTCCCACAGTTCATACAAGCCCCAATTATCTTCTGGCACATCATCGCGCTGCAGATTGTCCCACAAATCCTTAATCATCTTCTCCAGCTCGGCAATCTCCCTTTCTATCTTGTCTTTGGATGGGAGCGCTTGGTACTCAGGTTTTTCACCGCTAAGCACTAATTCTGTGTGCCGCTGAAGGTTGTCAATCTGGAAAAACAGAGACTTGTCAAGAAACAATGTGTACCTTGCCAACGCAGAAAGGAATGCTTCCTCATCAGGGGTTAGCATGTGTTTGGGTGGAAATTCCTTATCAATGGTATATTTCATAGGGGCCAATATGACACTCGTTTTTATGATTTCCTGTTTCCAAACACATCAATTATAAACTTTTCGCCATCTTTCCTTACTCTATCAAAGCCGTCCTTGTCAAATACTATCTGAGAATCGTATTCGCAAGGAATCACCACCTGCCCTTGAGCGTTTATTGTGCCCCATTTATTATTATATCCTCTTATTGAGGCATAGCCATTTCTCAATTCACTCATGTATGGATAGTCAAGTTTGAATGGGACAACCACTTCGTCCTGCTCATTGATGATGCCATAGAATCCATCTAACTTTGCAACAGCAAGTCCATTTTTGAAAGACTCGATATTGTCATATTTTACAGCAACTTGTTCTTCGCCTTTAGCATTAATGTAACCATATTTATCGTCAATTTTAACCTTACAAAGGTTGTTCTCTTGAAAGGACCAAATAGAGTCATATTTGAAAGGAGTGACATTATTGAGTTGCGAGTCAATGATGCCATATTTACCATCTCTCTTCAATTTATAATAGCCTTTGCCACAACTATGGATTAATGGGATGTGATCGTTTCTTCGTACGAGAATACCATTGATTAACATCATTTTCTTGTTTTTTGATGAAACTGTTATAGGAATGGTTGAAAAAAGGTCTTTTAATTCACAACAATCATCATATTCAAAATTTTCTCCAAGATACAAATGTTGCACATCGTCTTCGTAATGAACATAGGAAACTCGCTTAATATAATAATAATGTATGTAATCCCCCCAATAGCCGTCCAACCCCAGTGTCTTGGAGGGTTTGTCATAAAAATAAGTTGGGGCATATAGAGCGGGAATCCATTTCACTGCAAGAGTTCCCCCGTTGATATTTACAAAACCACCCCCTTTTGGCAGAGAGATTCGTCCATTAGAATTATCTATCATCTCATATTCTTCGATGAGTATCTTGTACTCTTCAAGGTATTTTCTAAGCGATTTATCACCGCCAAGATATTGATACATAAAATTTGCGCCATAGCCATAACAACAGTTTTTATTGCTTACATTGTCATGCGCCCAATCATAGTATGTGCTATGAGTTTCATGCAGATACAACAGCATCCCAAACTCAGCCAAAGGTTCTTCCACGAACATGGCGTAAGGATATTTATCGTGTCCGGGACGGTTGAAATATGCATGCATGACCTCATGTGCAAATGTCGAAACCAAGTATTCGTCCATCTTGCTTGCATCCGCTTTCGCCATAGCCTCTGGGAACAATTTGATGACATTCTTCTGACTGTCATATAGTCCGAGTAATATCATTAATGAATGTGCTTGACGCTCTACTTCTAGTCTCTCGAGTTTCTCCCTAATATTCCGGCACTCGGCACGTAAAGAATCATCCTCTTGAATTTTTTCGTAGAGTTGCTCTAACATGCGTCTCCAATACATTATTGCCTTCTCGTAATAGTCGTCATATTCGTCAACAGAGCGTATAGGCGTCCCCGGTTCAATGATAACATCGACTCTTAACCTTGTGACAATATCGTCAAGCGATATGAAGCCGCCAAACGAATAAGCTTTATTAGCATTCTCTCTCAATAAGTCTTTCTGCTCTGACGTTAACAAAGCGTTTTGGTCTATAATATTCATGAGCTATGTATATTTTAATTTGATCGTATTATTATTCTTCTATTATTATGTCAAACTCTTTAAAGGCCGGATGTTTCTTATACAAACCCATTTTCCCTTTAGGCACATAGAGTCGACGTGGTATTTTATCATCTTCCCAACAATCACAAAAACAATCATCATCATCGCCAAACCTTACGCTATTGGGATCATTTATTTTGATATGTACATCATGGAGGTTGTAACAACAGTTGAATGCATAAATTCTAATATAAGTCACAGAGTTTGGAATTATTGTACCATAGCATCCTTGTATCAATGTGTTGGTTTTGGTTTCAATAATGGCGTTACAATCATTACGGCTGTCATAAAAAGGGTTTTCCGGGTCTACTTTGATAGTTTCTGCACGTGATGTTATGGAGTAGTCAATCTTAGTCACCGATTTGGGGATATAAACATTTCGAATCTTTGGACATTCCCAAAATGCGCCATATTCAATTTCTTTCACCGATTCTGGAATAACTACATCTTGGAGATTGGAACATCTCATGAATGCGTAACTCCCTATCTTAGTAACTGTGTCGGGAATCAGAATGACACCTACGGATTCATCCTCTTCGAAAGCTCTTCCTTCAATTTCTGATACACCATCAGGAATTCTAACAACAAAAGGAGCTTCAGCCTTGTCTCCATACATTTTAACAGCTTCTGCCAATTCTTTTTTATTAGCAGCCCAGAATACAGGTTTACCACCATACAAATCAACTTCTACTACAGCTGTCCATAATTTGCTTGTCTCGGTCGGAAAATTATATGTAATATTTCTCAATATATTACTATGGTCCAAGGTATTAAGGTAACCATTAAGTTCTCTCTCCAAATCCGAATGACTGGATTCGCTAAATATTTTTACTTGTTTCATATTTCATTGCGATTACCTGTACATCGTGAGGTTTTTGTTAATCATTCGTTAGACTCATTGTTGCGGGTTGTTTCAAATTAACCTGTAAAAATTTTCCATCATAACCTTAAATTCCGTGCTGTTTTCGTCCTCTGGTTTATGCACAAACTTCCTAACCTCTTTCTCCCAATCCATATCTTTTAGCACCAGCAAGACGTATCCGCCGAAATCGAGTTTCTCTTGTTTGACAAGCTGCTTC
>SAMEA3663271__coassemble_47_pt1 | contig 147358 bp, 139 predicted proteins | sample SAMEA3663271__metabat2_low_PE_004 | metagenome-assembled genome bin SAMEA3663271 (sample SAMEA3663271) | pig gut metagenome | biome: pig gut; feature: pig-associated habitat; material: faeces | place: China | collected 2013
GTAGCCGTACCGGAAGGTGTGGCTGGAATACCTCCTTTCTGGAGAAGGTTTTTCGAAAGAGGGTCAAAGCGGAAGCGAGCAGGAGCACTACGTTAAGCCATGCTTTTACGTGTGGGAACTTGCGTAGAAGCAGAAGCACTTGAAAGCGATCTGCTACCTTAAGGTTTATTTATGAAATATTGCCGAAAGGCAGACATAGTCTCGTAGCTCAGTTGGTTAGAGCACTACACTGATAATGTAGGGGTCGGCGGTTCAAGTCCGCCCGAGACTACTTCAATCTCTTGTGAGAACCCCACGAAAGTGGACAATCGCAGGAGATTTTTTCGTATATAGTATTCAGATTAAAATTTTTGAGAAGATGAAAGCGAAACGTTTGTTTTTCAAGGAATGCCATTTGGTAGGACGCTGATATTACGATGGGGTACCTTGTGTGGAATGAATTATAAGTGTTGGAACTCCTATGCGATTGAAAAGAGAAGCTGACAATCGTTAATGAGAATGCAGTGGCTGCGATGTACGACAGAGTGTTGCCAAATTCAGAAGAAGGTAGCTGTCAAACTGAAGAGTTCTTTTGGGGTTACATTCCTGCAAAAGATAATGATGTGATAGCACAATTTCTCGATATGTGCAGGGAAAGTGTTTCAGTTGTACCATTTCACGGATAAATTCCTCTGAACACTACAAAAATCAAATCCGTCTGACAATCCGAATTAACGGAAACGAACAATAAAGCAATGTACATCGGCATCTATGAATTGCCAAATTGCGGTTTGTCTGCTTGGAAGTGTAGCAGATAAGATTTTATCGTATTGATTACAGATGAACTTCTTGTTTGTCCTATCTAACTGATAATGGTAATTATATCTAAAATTTCATCCTTGACAATTAGTTGTTTTTGAATTTTTAACGATTATTTTTTGCATAAAAAGGCATATTGACGTATCTTTGCAACGCCGTTTCATGGGTGGAACGGCTGACGTTTAATTAGTTTTATTGATCAATAGGGAGGGTCGCAGGACGAAAATCAGATGTAGAGTAGAGGCGACCTTCCCTTTGTGTTTTTTGTGTGCAGGGTTGATTGCATCGGCATTCTGCAAGTACAGATATAATAAATGAATACATTGCATTGATTTGTGCTTTTGTCGAGATGCAACATGTGGTTGGTCAAAAAAACAATCAGAACTTATGGATAGAATACTAATCGAAAGGAATTGGCAGAACATTACGACATATCAATTCAAAACTATGGGCAAGACATTGAGGAAAGCCAAAGAAAATTTGATGCTTATATTTCCGAAAGGCTTTGAACAAACTCAAAGTAAATGCAACAATCATGGAAATAATTGTACGACTTTTGCACTCACAATTGGCAACTTTGCTTTCTGACAAAACGAATGCTGCAAACTACAATAAACTCTCAACAGAACATGAAACTGAATAGACAGAATATCGCATCAACCGCTCGACACATAGTCTCAAAATGGTGGTCGGCTTGCAGTGTCTTTTTCAAGATTATGATACCTGTAAGTATTGTGATTAAGCTCTTGGAAGAGAGTGGAGCGTTGAGCCGAATAGGGGTGGTGCTTTCTCCTCTTATGGCACCGCTAAACTTGCCCGGTGAAATGGGAATTGTATGGACAACAACCATGCTGTCAAACATCTATGGCGGACTTCTGAGCCTTTCGTCTATGTTTCCCGAAGATGGATTGACTGTTGCACAGATGACAACCCTTACCTCTCTCATGCTGTTTGCTCACACATTCCTCATAGAGATACCTATATGTGTCAAGGCCGGTTGTCGTTTTTTGCCCATATTTCTCATTCGTTTTGTGTCGGCATATTTGTTTGCTTTGCTCACTGCTCAAAGTTGTGCTGCCTTAGGAGTATTGCAAGAAATGGTTGCTACAATCGGTGTGCAATCTGATGACAATACTCTGATTGAGTGGGCGATTGGTGAAGTTAAAAAGTATATTTCCATTGCTTTTGTGGTGTTTTTGCTTGTGGTAGTTTTGGAATTATTGGAAAAAATAGGCGTTCTGAAAGTGCTAAACAAACTTTTACAGCCCCTTGTCCGCTTTATCGGTATATCGGAAGAGGTATTGCCACTTACCATTATCGGAATGACACTCGGCTTGGGCTACGGAGGCGGACTTATTGTTGCTCAGAGCAAAGAAAGACCCCTTTCCAAGCGTGATATTTTCCTTTCGCTTGCTTTTCTCAGCCTTTTTCATTCGATAATCGAAGACCACTTGTTGATGATAGGTATTGGAGCAGATGCTTTTTTCGTCTTTGTCATTCGTTTTGTCTTTTGTCTTGCAGCCATGTTACTTATCCGAAAACTATACGATTGGTTTGACAAATCAAAACGGCGTTCTGTCTGAGCAAAACGCCGTTTCGCTTTCACAAAACGGCGTTTTATTTTTCTGAAACGGCGTTTTGAAAAGTCTGAAAATGAGGACGTTTTTTCTTTTAGGAAAGTGGGTGGAAGCAAGCAGCAAAAGAAAATGACAAAACTTTGTTCTCATTATCGGGAAAAGTCTTATATTTGCACACTTGAAGATAAAAGGAGATTTGAAAGCATGAAGAAAATATCACATTTTTTGATTTCAGCATTGTTGTTGGTCGTACTTGCAGGCTCAAATGACGCAATGGCACAGCGAAGAAACAAAGCACCGTTAATAAGGCTCGGTTTCAGAGCAGGATTTAACATGAGCGATTTGACATCTGCCAAGGGCTTGGATTTATACAATGGTTTGGCTTACTACAACGAACAGTTGGAATACATAGGTTTTACAGATACCAAGCCGTTTAAGTATGGCTTTAATGCAGGTTTTTCGGCTCAGGCACAGATGTCCGACAGTTGGTTTTTGCAATCGGACTTTATCTTTACCACAAAGGGTTATCGTCTTAACACTCAGAATGTTGAGATAGATGCAACTGCTTGTTATCTTCAAATTCCGGTGGATGTGATGTACAAATATGAGTTAAGCGACGATTGGAGGCTGCTTGGTTCTGCAGGAGCGTTCTTTGGTGTTGGTATTTGTGGATTTACCGATTTTGAAGACCACTACGGAGAAAATGAACATCCGAGAGGTCAGCACCTTAACGCTTCCCAACCGTCGGTAAACTTCGAGACAGGTAACCATAACCTCATCTGCTTTGACCCGACTGTACACGGACAAGTTTTTTGGAAAGACAGAGATGACACATTCTCCTCCGACGGCACTTGGGCTGTCGATGCAGGATTGCAAATTGCCCTTGGTTGCGAATATAAGAGCTTTCAGCTCACCCTCTCTTATCAATATAGTATTACTCCTTTCTACGACTATGGCAAGAACTTCAAGGAACGTTATGAGGCAAAGGGCATGGACTACAATACATCGTTTGAATATTTCGATATTGCGGCACCTTCATCTCCTCGTCAGCACCTTATCACGGTCAATTTGCGATACTTTCTCGATAATTGGAACCATGGCATAAGGTGGTAGCCTTTTTTTGAACTGCTGATACAACAAAATGAAGTGGCATAACGTTGTAAAGGTATGAAAAAGAAATTGTTTACTCTTGTTATATTGCTGGTTTCGGCTGTGGGGTGCTTTGCACAAGACAGTCTCAGCAACTCTTGGGGCGACATACGCCTGAGTGCAGGTCTTGCCATGGGAAGAGATTTTTGCGGAACAGGGTTTTACTCAGATAATGTGTCTATTGATTATTCCAAGAGACTCAATCCAAAAGCCAATATAAGGTTAGGAGCAAGTGTTGGTGAGATAAGTTCGGGGCTTTTGAACGATTGTGAGGACAAAGCCCCATATTCAAAGGCTCATCGCCGAACTTCCGCATACGCAGGCTTTGATTATGACATCAATCCCAACCTATTTGTAAGCGTAACGGCATTCTTTGACAATGTAAACTTCGGAGGTTTTAACCACAGGCTCGGAACTTCTCAGCTTCAGACCAATGCTGTCAATGCAAGCATGACTTATAAATTCAAGGACAACGGATTTTTACGCCTTTCGTTCACATATCTTGAGAGCAACAACCCTTTGATACATCATTATCCTTGTTCGCCTTATGGAATGCCGCTCGGTTGTTATGACATTGCCCCTTCACACTTCGGCTTTGGCGGATATTGGGATTGATTTTACTTCTTTCGTGCAACCATAAGCCCGTCCCTTATCGGCAGAATGAGACTGTCGAACCTCGTGTCGCTGCTTACCTTGTCGTTAAAGAGCATTATTGCTTTCGTTTCCTTGTCTGACTCTTTCAAAGGCAACACTACTTTTCCGTACCAGAGAATATTGTCGGCTATCAGCAAACCTCCGCTTCTCAATCGGTCGGCACACTTGTCAAAATAGGCAGGATAGTTTGCCTTGTCGGCATCTATGAAAATCAAATCGAACTCTCCCTCAATCGAATCTATAACCTCCATTGCCTTTCCGATGTGTAACTTTATTCTGTCTTCAAATCCGAATTTTTCTATGGTCGAAAGAATAAAGTCTTCGAGCAAAGGGTCTTTCTCTATCGTGTGAACAATGCCACCTTTTGACAATCCTTTGGCAAGACAGAGGCTTGCGTAGGCAGTGAAAGTGCCGACTTCGAGTACCTTTTTAGCATTTGTCATAAGGGTAAGCATTCTAAGAAGATTACCCTGCCAATTCCCGCTTATCATATTGGGTTTCAAAAACCTCAGATGTGTCTGACGGTCGATGTATTTCAGTTCCGGAGCTTCCGGAGTGGTATGCTCAGTGCAGTATTGTTCAATTCTTTCGTCCAAAAAGGGGTGTATTTGTTTTTCCATGGTCTTTTACATCGAAATTATCTTAAATTCCACACGTCGGTTCTTCGCTCTGCCCTCGTCGGTCGAGTTGTCCGCAATCGGCATTGTCGCTCCGTAGCCCTTATACTTCAATCGGCTCTTGTCAATTCCTCTTCCGACAAGATAATCATAGACAGCCTTCGCACGGTTCTCGCTCAAAACCTTGTTATACTTGTCTTTACCTTTGCTGTCGGTGTGTCCCGAAAGTTCGATTGTCATTTTGGGATTGGCAGAGAGTATCTCAATCAGCTTTTGCAGTTCAACAAAGCTCTGAGGCAGCAACACGCTCTTATCAAAATCGAAAAAAATGTTTTCCAACACAAAAATCTGACCGACTTGATACTCTTTCTCGTTTTTCGTCTTGGTGATTGTAACCTGCTTCTCGACAATTTCTTGCTTTTGATTGCAAGTCAGACAATACAACTCGACGTCATCAATGTAGTAATAGGCACCCGGCAAGATTTCTTTCAGATAAGCAGGAAATAAAACATTGCTTTGTTCAGCAGGGTAGAAGTTTCCTATTGTCAGGAAGCGTTCTCCGCCTTGGGCAACAAATTCTCCTTCGATTTTTTGCCACTTTTCGGTGTCTAAGAGCGGGTTTTCAAAAGGGTTTACCACCTGTGGGTGAAATATTTTGGAGATTTTTTGCTTTATACCGTTGGAATAGTGGGTCTTGTCGTTGTTTGTGAACAGTTCTCTGGTGTTATCGCTAATTCTTTCGGCAGTAAACAATCCTCCTATGGTCGCCACTGCTCCTGTAGAGAGTTCCGAAAGACTTACAAAGAAACTTAATCGGTATCTTTCTCCTTTTTGCAATGGTTCTTTCAGCTCTGTCTGAATGTATTCGCGATAATCTGTCTTTGAAGTGTAAATTCCCACCATGCCATCGCCGGTATGGGGATATTGATAGCCGAGTTTGTTTTTCGGTACTTGACATTGCTTGCCTCCGCAGGGATTATAATAGTCCGAAGAGCCGCCCGTGGGCTGCCACCACGCATCTACTTCCGACATATATCCGTATGGTTCAATCTTTTGCGGGCAAGCCGAATGCTGTTCAAACGAACCATTATATATAAGGTTGGTTTTATTCTCTTCTTGTGCCGTTGCCAAGTTGTAAAAAGCCGCAAGCCATACACAAAAGCCTACCTTAGCAACCAATTCCATTGCAATTCTTTTTCTGCATCGAACCATTGTATCTCCTTATCTTTACAAAACCAAGTCATCTGCCTCTTTGCGTAGCGGCGAGTGTTGATTTTTATGTTTTCGACGGCTTGAGAGAGTGTTGTCTTGCCGTCCAAGTATTCAAAAAGCTCTTTATATCCCACCGAGTTGAGTGCAGGATAATCTCTGAGGGGCAAAAGACTCTCTACTTCGGCGAGTAAGCCCTGCTCCATCATCAAATCCACTCTTTTATATATCCGTTCCAAAAGATTTTCTCTCTTTCGTCTTATTCCGATCTTCACAATCTCGAACTTTCTTTGAGCTTTGTCTTGTTTTCTGAATGAAGAGAATGTTTTTCCTGTTGCTCTACATACTTCCAAAGCTCTTATCAGTCTTATGTGATTGCACTTATCGACAAGAGAATAGTATTCGGGGTCTTTTGCTTTCAGCTCTTGTTGCAACGGCTCTATGCCTCGGGTCGCAAAAAGTTCGTTAAGCTCTGCTCTTATACCCTCGTCGGCTTCCGGAATGTCGTCAATGCCTTCGCATACGGCTTTGATGTACAATCCACTGCCGCCTGCAAGTACCACATCGTCTTTCGACCGAAATATATCTTCGATTTGTCTGAGTGCTTCCTGCTCATACATTGCCACATTGTACTTCTGCTTTACCGAAATGTGGGCAATCAAATGGTGAGGCACGCTTTGCAGTTCTTCGTGGCTCGGACGGGCAACACCTATGTTCATTTCCTTATAAAACTGTCTCGAATCCGAAGAGACAATCTCAGTTGAGAGCAGTTTGGCAATGCGAATGCTTTCGGCAGTCTTGCCTGTTGCAGTAGCTCCTGCAACAACTATAAGTCTCTTTGGTCTCATTGGCGTTTCAATCCTAACTTTTCGGCCTCTTGATAGAGCAACTGCAAAGCCGCATTGCGTTCATTGGGAATTTTTCCGTCCAAAATGGCATCTTTGATTATCGTTTTGAGAACTCCTACCTCCCTGCAAGGCGACAGAGAGAAGATTTCCATGATGTCTTCTCCGCAAACAGGGGGCTGGAAGTTCCTTATGCGGTCTTTTTCCTCAATTTCCCTCATCTTACGCTCCACAATCTCAAAGTTGTTCATGAACTTCTTGACCTTGTTGATGTTTTTTGAAGTAATGTCAGCCCTGCACAGAAGCATCAAATCGTCAATGTCGTCTCCTGCATCAAACAACAATCTCCTTACTGCCGAATCGGTTACCACATCTTCTGCCAACACAATGGGGCGAAGGTGAAGCAGTACCAATTTTTCGACATATTTCATCTTCTCATTAAGGGGTAGTTTCAGCCTTCTGAAAATCGGCTTTACCATTCTGCTGCCTTTAATTTCATGACCATGGAAAGAAAATCCTGTTTTTTCGTCAAAGCGTTTGCAGTAGGGCTTTCCTATGTCGTGAAGTACCGCAGCCCAACGCAAATAGAGCTTGTCGGACATTTTGGAAACATTGTCCAACACTTCGAGAGTGTGTTTGAAGTTGTCTTTGTGGGACTTTTCGCCCACCGATTCGGTACCTTTGAGCTTCACAAGCTCAGGAAACAACAGCTCAAGCAAGCCGCTTTTGTCCAAAAGCCTCAAACCCATCGAGGGATAGTCCGAAGTAATCATCTTGTTTATCTCTTCGATGTTTCTTTCCATTGAAACAATCTCAATTCTGTGAGCATTGCGTTTTATGGCGTCGAAGGTATCGGGGTGAATGGAAAAGTCGAGCCTGCAAGCAAAGCGAATTGCACGCAACATTCTCAAAGGGTCGTCCGAAAACGTAATATCGGGGTCAAGAGGCGTGCGAATGATATGCCGTCTTATGTCTTCTCTTCCCTCAAATGGGTCAAGCAGTTCGCCATAGCGGTCTTTGTTTAGGCATATAGCCATTGCATTTATGGTAAAGTCTCGCCTGTTTTGGTCGTCTTCGAGCGTTCCGTTTTCCACAACAGGCTTTCGGGAAGAATGAGAGTAACTTTCCTTTCTTGCACCGACAAACTCTACCTGCCAATCTTCGCCCTTGTCCCAAAAGTGCAACATTGCAGTACCGAAGTTCTTGAAAACAGAGATATTGGATTTGCCCCCAATTTTTTCCTGCACCTTTTTGGCAAGCTCTATTCCGCTTCCGATAGTAACAATGTCAATATCCTTACATTCCCTGCCCATGATGCTGTCGCGAACAAAGCCTCCGACAACGTAAGTGTCCAATCCCAACTCATCACCCGCCTGCCCGATAATCTCAAAGACAGGGAAACACAATTTTTCTTTCAAATCAGCCATAGTGCAAAATTAAGCAAAATACCCGAAAGCAAGACACACCAAAGCAAAAATGCCGCTTTCTCATATCAAGAAAGCGATGTGATAAACCTCACACCGCTTTTTAGTTGTATGAATACAATAAGCAACTTATTGTATCTCGATTTAGTTTTTCTCTTTATGGGATTAGTGAATTACAAATCACTACCATCGGCTTCGTTATAGCCGTTTTCGTAGAACATGGTTATGTAGTATTCTCCGTATTTTCCGCCTATTGTGAACCAAACCACCTTTTTATTAAGTAAATCATACACCATTTTCATTGCACTTTGAGCTGACCAATCTGATATTTTCTTCGAGTTTTCCACCATTTCTTCTGTCGGGTTTTCTAATTGCTCTTCGGTGAATTGACTCAAATATTCTTCTATTTGTTTTAATTCTTTTGCATATCTTTCTCCGTATTCTTTTTGCAGAGTTAAAGTATCACTAAATTCAGGAGCGTCTTTGGAATACTGATAGAAAATTGCGGCGTATTGTTTGTCGTTTACAGAAATTTCATGTCCGATGTTTTCATTGTCGCTCAGCGTTTGAGAGTCTTTATATGGCATATACTTGTTATTATTCTCAAATTGGTTTACAAGATTATTAAATCTTATTCTTATCTGATTTTCATTTCTGCCTATTTCATCAGTAATAGCAATTCGCCAAACCTTGTTCCCGTTTGTTTGAACAGAGATGCTGACTTCTTCTCCGTTAAATTCACCATACAAACGGTCTTTTTGTTGATCATAAGTAAAGCCCTTGGCTTTTAACTTCTGAATCATGGATTGTTTTGTACCATCTACCGGTATTCCGAGGAACTTTGTAACCTCTCTTTGTGCAAAAGCTCCTAATGAAAGGATAACCGTCATTGCTAAAATCAAAATCTTTTTCATCATAATCTGTTTTCTTTGTTTGTTAATGCTCAAAATCATTTCTTAGCTCTGTTGATTGTGAAATATCATTCATGGTAATCAACATGGCAAATGTACGAATTTATTTTTTATTTCTGTCATTCATGCAATAATAATTATGCAATGATTGTAGTTTTTACTGTTTGAAATATGTCTCTTAAACGATTGAAAATGACCTATTTGGATTTTGTTAAAATAAAACGCCGTTTTAGAAAAATAAAACGGCGTTTTACTACTTGCAAAACGGCGTTTTGTTTGGGTTAAAACGGCGTTTTGTTTCTCGCCTTATTTTGTTTGGAAAACATCAGTGCCGTTTTTATTTTGTCATTATGGCTTTTTTTACGAACTTTGCAGCGTTTTTGAGTAACAAATTTTTGAAATATGAAACAGTTAATTGAATGTGTGCCTAATATTTCAGAAGGCAGAGACATGAATATAATCAACCAGGTTGTTGCCGAGGTTGAAAAAGTTGAGGGAGTGAAACTTCTTGATGTTGATCCGGGTGCTTCGACCAACAGAACGGTTATCACCTTTGTTGGTGAACCCGAAAACGTATGCGAGGCAGCCTTTCGCTTGGTTGCAAAGGCTCAGGAGCTTATCGACATGAGAAACCACCATGGCGACCACCCTCGTTTCGGTGCCACAGACGTCTGTCCGCTAATCCCTGTTGCTGACATAACAATGGAAGAGGTCGTAAAATATGCAAGAAGTTTGGGAGAGAGAATAGGCTCTGAGCTTGGCATTCCGGTATATTGCTACGAATCGGCAGCCTTCGAGCCAAAGAGAAAGAACCTTGCTTCTTGTCGTCAGGGCGAATATGAGGGTTTGAGTGCAAGAATAGGCTCTGAGGATTGGAAACCCGACTTCGGACCTTCAGCATGGAGCGAAAGCGTTGCAAAAAGTGGAGCAACCGCAGTGGGAGCAAGAGACTTCCTTTTGGCGGTAAACTACAACCTCAACACCACTTCCACTCGTAGAGCCAATGCCATTGCGTTTGACGTTCGTGAAAAAGGAAGACCAAAAAGAGAAGGCGGCAAACCAAACGGCAAACCGATGAAAGATGAAAACGGAAAGACAATCATGATTCCCGGAACATTGAAAGGTACAAAGGCAATCGGTTGGTTCATTGAAGAATATGGTATTGCACAAGTGTCAATGAACATTACAGACGCCAATGTCTCACCTTTGCATATCTGCTTTGACGAAGTATGTGCAAAAGCTGCCGCAAGAGGAGTGAGAGTTACCGGTGTGGAAATCGTAGGCTTGGTTCCGAAAAAGACACTCATCGATGCAGGAAAGTATTACCTTGCAAAACAACAACGTTCGTTGGGAGTAGATGAGGCAGAGTTGATAAAGATTGCCGTAAAGTCGATGGGATTGGACGATTTGAAGCCTTTCAATCCGCAGGAAAAGGTTATCGAATATATGATTGAGGACAAGAGTGCAAAGAAACTTGTAGATATGACCTGCACAGGCTTTGCCAACGAAACAGCATCAGAAAGCCCTGCTCCGGGAGGCGGAAGCATCTCGGCTTATATGGGAGCTTTGGGAGCTGCATTGGGAACAATGGTTGCCAACCTTTCGTCTCACAAAGCCGGTTGGGACGAAAGATGGGAAGAGTTCTCAGTTGTGGCAGAAAAAGGTCAGGCAATAAAAGACGAATTGTTGTTCTTGGTCGATGAAGACACTCGTTCGTTCAACCTAATCATGGAAGCACTCGGCTTACCAAAGAAGACAGACGAAGACAAAGCCAAGAGAACAGAAGCAATTCAAGCTGCAACAAAATATGCTATCGAAGTGCCGTACAGAACGCTCTGCAAATCGTTTGAAGTGTTCGAGATATGCCAAAAGATGGTCGAGACAGGAAATCCGAACTCGGTTACAGATGCCGCAGTCGGCATATTGTGCGCTCGAGCAGCCTGCATAGGAGCGTTTATGAACATGCAGATAAATTGTTCCGGCTTGAACGACAAAGAATTTGTCAATGACATAATCTCAAAGGGTCAGGCAATAGTCGATAAGGCTGAGGCAATCGAAAAAGAGTTCACTACAAAAGTTTTGAAACAAATATCCGAATAACAAATAACCAAACGAGCGGGAATGACTGTGGGTTATTCCCGCTTTTTATATCTTTTTGTGTCATCAGATGCCTGTTTTTGAGCAAAGTATAGGAGATAAGGCTTTCTCGCTCAGCGAAGTTACATCGAGCATCAGGCGTACCATATCGTCAAGGTACGGTTCCTCTTTTTGGGTAAGGGCAGAGATGATAAAATTGAACCATTATCCTTACAGCGGTCATGCTTTCCCCGACTTGATAGAAAAAAAGGACGAAGTGATTGTTGCTCAGATGAGAGCAGTTATTTGGAATGGTGATTTCAAGCGAATAAACGAGAAATTCCTTAGCTGCGGCATTGGAGCATTGTCCGACGGCGTGAGCATATTGTTTCGTGCCACGATAATGTATGACGAGTTTCACGGACTGAGCCTGAGAATTATCGACATTGATACCTCCTTTACCTTGGGCGAATTGGAAAAGCAGAGAATTAACTGCATCGAACGCCTCAAAGCAGAGAAAATATATAATCTCAACAAGTCCAAGCAGCTTGTTTCTCTTCCGAAACGTTTTGCTGTTATCTCGGTCGAAAGCAGCAAGGGCTATAATGACTTCATGAAAGTGGTCGCATCTTGCAACCAAAAGTTCGCTATATTCACTCATCTCTTTCCTTCGCTTTTACAGGGTGAGGGAGCAGTGTATTCAATGCTCCAAGCATTTGAAAGGATTGAGGCTGTGGCAGAGTTTTTTGATGCAGTTCTGATAATAAGAGGCGGAGGTGGTGATGTGGGACTTAGTTGCTACAATGACTATCGGCTTTGCAGAGCGGTGGCTCTTTGTTCTCTTCCCGTCATTACGGGTATAGGTCATTCGACTAACCAAACTGTTGCAGAGCAAACCGCATGGCATGACTGCATCACGCCCACCGATTTGGCAAATTTGATTTTGGAATATCACGAAACGGCACTTCAAAACATCTCGGAAGCCAAAAATACACTCTTTTTACGCTCCTGCGACATACTAAACCAAGAAAGGCAGAGCCTTATAGACACAAAGACCGAACTTTTGCGGCATTCAAAATATATAATAAGCAGCGAAAAACAAAACCTTATTCAAACAAGGACGCAGCTTATTGAGAAAATAAAAAGAAGAATGAGCAGAGAAAGGGAGGATTTGACCCTGCTATGCAAGTATTTACGGCTTCTCACTCCCGACCTTTTGCTCAAAAAAGGTTACAGCATGACCTATAAGGACAACAAATTGGTGCTTTCGACCAACAACCTCAAAGAAGGCGACACCATAAGGACGGTTTTTTCTGACGGAGAGGTCATTTCAACAATAAATAAGGTAAAACAATAATGGAAAACGAGCAAGAAACACTCTCATACGAGCAGGCATACAGCGAACTCAGGCAGATAATTGACCGCTTGGAGAACAGCGATGTGAATATTGATGTTTTGACAAAAGAAATCGAGAGAGCGGAAAGCCTGCTTGACTTTTGCAACAAGCGTCTCTCGCAAGTGGAAGTAGATGTGCAGGAATTGACAAAGCGTCTTGAAGCCTTCGATGAACAAAACGGCGAATTGGCAGAATAAAACGGCGTTTCAGTCGGATAAAACGCCGTTTTATTTTTTCAAAACGCCGTTTTATTTTGAGCAGTCTTCGCAAAGGAGAGCTTCGAGTGCCAATCGGTAGCCGCAAAGCCCCAAACCTATTATAGAACCCTTGCAGTAGGGAGCGATAAGTGAGCGGTGGCGAAATTCTTCGCGTGCAAAGATATTACTGATGTGAACTTCCACAACAGCAACTCCAACAGCCTTGACGGCATCTGCCACAGCCACCGAAGTGTGAGTGTATCCTGCCGCATTGAGAACAACTCCGTCGCAGTCGGAGGCTTGTTGCAAAAGATTGACAAGTTCACCTTCCACATTGCTTTGGGCATATCGCAATTCCACATCGGGATATTGCTTTTTTAGTTCTTCAAAATAATCTTCAAAGCTCCTGCTTCCGTAAATCGAAGGCTCTCTTTTACCCAACAAATTGAGGTTAGGTCCGTTAATTATAGCGATTTTTTTCATTGTGTTCAAATTCTCTGTCGATTACTTTACCATCTTTGCCAATCAAAAAGAGGGTCGGAACGGTATAAATGTAACTTTTGACAATTGCTTCACACTCTTTGCAGTAAGCATTGACCCATGTTTGCGGCAGCTCTTGGCAAGTTTGTCTCCACACAAGGCTGTCTGTCTCTACCGCAACAGCCAAAAGAGTGAGCGAACCTTCGTCAAGCAGTCGGTTAATCGTCTTGCTCTTTTTCAGTTTTTTCTTTGTTTTGGCACAAAGCTCACATTCCGGTGAATGAAACAAGACCAAGATATTTGTACCCCTGCTTTCAATCAGGCGGTATAGCGATTGCTCACTATTGTCTGCCACAAAGGTAAAGTCAATCGCCTTTTCGCCAATTTGGTTGTTGCTCTGCTTGTCGTAGTTTTGGCTTTCGGCATCATGAGGACAAAGCGTTGCCAATGCCGAAAGCAGAAAGATGTATGCAATATGTCCTATTCTTGTTTTCATATCTCCAAACACTCACCCTTAGAGGGAATAAAGACATCAGAATAGCCGTTTTCGTTCAGCGTTTGGGCAAAGTTTTCCTGCGTCTGCTTCTCTCCGTGAACCAAGATGACTTTTTTGATTTTGCTCTTGTCCTGACAAGAGAGGTAACGCAGCAATTCGTCGCGGTCGGCGTGGGCAGAGTAGGAGTCAATCTTCCTTATCTCGGCTTTAACTTTGTATTCAGTTCCGAAAATCGACACAAACTTGTCTCCGCGAAGTATCTTGGCTCCCAAAGTTGTAGGGGCGCAATAACCGACTCCCAAAATGGTGGTGCGATTGTTCTCTATGTTGTTGGCAATGTGGTGTTTTATTCGTCCTGCTTCCATCATTCCGCTTGCCGATATGATGATGCAGGGGATTTTTGTGTAGTTTAGCTGCTTCGATTCTTCAATCGACTGAACGTAGTGCAACTTCTCGAAGCCGAAAGGGTCGGGATCGGTCTTCATAAACTCTTTCATTTCGTCGCAAAAGCACTCGCTGTGCAGCTTCATGATGTTTGTGGCGTTCAAACTCAAAGGACTATCGACGTAAACGTCAATCATCGGCAACAATCTCTGCTCCCATAGCTTGTTGAGTGCGAAGATAATCTCCTGAGCCCTGCCAATGGCAAACGAAGGTATCAATAGCTTGCCTTTTTTCTTGCAACAAGTATCGACAACCGCCCTGAGGAGTTCTTGTTCGCTCTGGTCGATGTTGCCATGCACCCTGTCGCCGTAGGTAGTCTCCATTATGATATAGTCGGCTTGGGCAAAAGGCTGAGGAGAACGCAATATACGCTTGGTATAACGACCAACATCGCCGCTGAAAGCAATCTTTACGCTCTCGCCGTCCTCTTTCTTTATGGTCAGAAGCACAGTTGCACTGCCGAGTATGTGTCCGTTGTCGGTAAACTGCAAAGAGGTCTCGTCGTCAAGTCGGAGCGTTCTGCCGTAAGGAACAGAGATGAAGTACGACATGGCGTTTTGAGCATCTTCGACGGTGTATATTGGTTCGACGGCAGGCAATCCTTGTCGTGAACGCTTTTTGTTGAACGTCCTTGTATCGGATTCTTGTATTCCTGCGGAGTCTTGCAACATTATTGCACAGAGGTCTCGAGTTGCGGGAGTGGAAAAAATTGTTCCCTCAAAGCCTTGCTTTACCAAGTAGGGGATAAGCCCCGAGTGGTCGATGTGGGGGTGAGACAAAATCAAGTAATCTATTTCGCATGGCTCAAATCCAAGCTCTCTGTTGAGGCTGTCAGTTTCCAAACCCTTGCCCTGATACATTCCGCAGTCCAAAAGAATTTTCTTTCCTTTTGGAGTGGTAATCAAATGTTTGCTGCCCGTAACTTCTTTTGCAGCACCCAAAAACTGTATCTTCATATAAAAAGTATTTTATTTCGTTATCGTACCGCAAAGGTACAACAAACAAACGACAATTCCTCAAAAAAAATTGCCGAAACGCACCCCTGCCAAAACAAAACGCCGTTTTATCCGACTGAAACGCCTTTTTGGTAAAATAAAACGGCGTTCTATTCTACTGAAACGCCGTTTTGATTTACTCTAATCCTGCTTCACTTATTCAGAGGACAAGAAAAGTTGGAGGAACAGTGGAGAGTGGTTTGACATTTTTCTTATAATGATTTGAATACGAGCTCAATTTGAGTTCTCGGGGCGGAGTTTGAATGCGGCAAACTCCGCCCCGAAGTTTATCGGTCGGCTCTTTGCTCAAATGAATGTTTGATTTGATTTAGGTAAAAGTAAAAACAAAAGAGAGGAACTGCACTTTTGCAATTCCTCTCTCTGCTTGTGGTCCCACTAGGGCTCGAACCTAGGACCCCCTGATTATGAGTCAGATGCTCTAACCAACTGAGCTATGGGACCAATTCGGTGTTTCGCCGTCCCGAATGCGAGTGCAAAGGTACTAACTTTTTGAAAAACACCAAAATTTTTTGTTCTTTTTTTACTGCAATATCGTTATTTTCTTGCTAATTGTCTGATTGCCACAGCTGAATTTTAAGATGTAAATTCCGCTTCTTATTCCCTCAATAGCCATGTGGGAGTTGTTTTCGCCTTTGCTGATCGTGGTTTGTGCAATCTTTCTTCCTTCCAAGTCATACAAAACAATGTTGCAGTTTTCTCTCGCTCCTTTTATTTGAAAGCGGATTGTACCCCTTGCGGGATTGCAGAGCAGAGCAACATCAAAGCCTTCTGCAAGGACAGCATCTCTGATTGACACCGTGCCATAGTCGTTGTGAACTCCGCATTCATACATCAAAGCGGCGGCAAGGCGAGAGAGTTGTTCCAAATAGTCAAAGTTCAAAGTGGAAAATACATCTCTTTCGGTGTGATAGTGTGGCGTGAACTCATATTCAGAAAGGAATACACTCCTTACCCCATAGCTGTTGTAGGAATAGGAATCTGATTGCATATAGTAGTCTGTTGTGGTGTTGGGAGTGAGTGTGGTGTAGGTGTTTGCAAATTCCACGGCCATATCTGTAAGTTCATCGCTATTGTAATAGGTGATTATATTGGCTGTTGCTCCGTCGGCTTCTGTGGTGCAGTATCCCACCATGTCGAGATTTATCATTGCCACAATGTTTTCTTTCCATATTGGTGTGGATATGTTGTTTATTATGTGGTTGCTGCCTTTCAGTCCTTGCTCTTCGGCAGCAAAGAAGTTAAATACAAGAGTCTTTATTGGTTGAAGGTTACTTGTGTGAGTAATTCGGGCTATCTCCAAGAGGGCTGCCACTCCCGAGGCATTGTCATCTGCTCCGGGTGCAATGTTTATAAAGTCTTCAAAGCCTTCTTTGAAAGATACTGCGTCGTAGTGCGCTCCCAAATGGACGGTTGTGTCTTTTGCCCAAGCTCCACGCTTTTTGCCCACAACGTTGTACTGCCATGTGTCATTCATTATGCCGGAATAGTAAGGAAATTCTATTGCCAAGTGAAAGGAATCCAACTTTGCTTCAAAGCCGTATGCTTGCAGTCGATTGCAAAGGTACTCTGCCACCTGCCGGCGGTTGTTGCTGAATGCGTAACGTGTGCCGAAATCTTGCAAGGCTTGAACATTGGCTTGCAAGCTGTCTTTATTGATTTGTGAAATAAAGACTTGAATGTCGGAGTTCTGGCTTTGCACTGCCGTTGTGGCAACAAATAAGGCAGAAAGCAAGAAAATTACTCTTCTTTTCATGATAATCTTGTTGTTTATTGGTCGATTTGTATTTTCAATATGTTTTTTGTAGAGTCAGATACCTTAAATCGCTCGTCCAACCGCCTGCCCACAACCCATACTATTTCGTTTCGGCTGCACAAAAGCCACTGCTGTTGTTTCTCGACAAGGGAATACTTTTCGGCAGTGAAGAAATCGCTGAGCTTTTTAGGCTTTTTCATTCCCAAAGGGACGAACTTGTCACCCGGTTTCCATTGTCGCAAAACCAAAGGGAAGTGCAGAGCATCTTTGTCTATCATTGCAATGTTCCTTTCCCTGCTTATAGTGAACGGCTCTTGTGCGTTCAGATTTTGGATTTGTGCAACAAATGGTTGTTGTATGCTCTCTTGGTTTTCGCTGATAAGGTATTGCTGTGGCGAATTGCTCTCTTCGATTGGTGTTATAATGAGTTGTGTCCTGTCTTTGACAATGCGGTGAGTTTTGCTCACAAACTGCCTGCCCGACTCGGAGTTCAAGGCTGATAGAATGTCATTGCAGCTGCTTTCGTTGAAGCCGTATTGAGACAAAATTTCGTACAGCAAAATTCTTTTGGGCTTTTGGCGTAACAAATCGGCGATTTGGAGAAATAAAACGCCGTTTTGTTCGCTCAAAAGCTCGTTTTGTAATTGCTTGATAGCCTGAGAGTAAACCATTTCGGTTTCTCTGAGGCGTTCGATGTTTTTTGCGATTGTTTCATCAAACGAAGGGGCTATCTCTCTTAGCAGAGGAAAGAGTTGATGTCGGATTTTGTTTCTCAAAAATTTGGTTTGGCTGTTGGTCGAATCCTCAACAAAAGCGATGTTTCTTTGCTTTGCAAACTCGACAATGCGTTTCCGTGTGGCAAAAAGCAGAGGGCGAACTATATGTCCGCTCTTTGGAAGTATGCCGTGCAGACCTGCAATCCCTGTTCCTCTGAGTAGATTGATAAAGAAAGTCTCAGCCGAATCATCTGCATGATGTGCAGTTGCAAGATAGTCAAAGCCTTTGTCTGCAATCACCTCTTCAAACCACGAGTAGCGAAGTTCTCGGGCTGCCATTTCCAAAGAGATTTTCTTTTGCTGCATATAGCCAAATGTGTCGAAGTCTTTTACAAACAACTCCACATCATGCTCTTTTGCCCACGCCCTCACAAAGGCTTCATCTCTCATGCTCTCTTTGCCACGCAGGTGAAAATTGCAGTGGGCTGCCGAAAAACGATAGCCGCATTCGAGCATCAGAGTAGCCAAAACGACAGAATCCGCTCCGCCGCTCAGTGCCAAGAGAATTCTGTCGTCTTTTACAAACAAGTTTTGCTTGCTTACAAATGCTTCAAGGTCTTTGTGCATCTTGTTTTTGTAAGTCGTGTTCTTCTACAACTTGCGAAGAATAAAGTCGGTCATCAAAGTGTAAAGATGTAGTCTGGTGTTTCCGCCATAAATGCCGTGGTCTTTGTTCGGATATGCAAAATGCTCAAATTGTTTGTCTGCCTTGATGAGGGCAGTTATCAAGTCCATTGAGTTTTGGTAGTGAACATTGTCGTCTGCCGTGCCGTGGATAAGAAGGTAGTTACCTTTGAGCTTATCGACATGATTGATTGGCGAATTGAGGTCGTATCCGTCTGCATTCTCTTGAGGAGTACGCATGAAACGTTCTGTATATACATTGTCATAATACCTCCAATTTGTAACAGGAGCAACAGCTATTGCAGTCTTGAAGTATTCCGCACCCTTGGTTATGCAGAGTGTGGACATATATCCACCATAGCTCCAACCAAAGATACCTATCCTTTCTTTGTCTATGAAAGGAAGCGAACCAAAGTACTTTGCTGCCTCGATTTGGTCTTCGGTTTCGTACTTTCCAAGCTCCATGTAGGTGCATTTTTTGAACTTTTCGCCTCTTGCTCCGGTGCCTCGTCCATCTACACAGGCGATAACGTAGCCTTTTTGTGCCAACATTCTGAACCACATATAGTCAGAAGAACGGCTTTGTGAGTTGAGAACTTCCTGACTTCCCGGTCCTCCATACACATACATCAAAAGAGGATACTTCTTTCCTGCTTCCATTTTTGCAGGTTTTATTATCCAATAGTTCAACTGCTCTCCGCTTGTGGTTGTAAACTTGCCAAATTCTTTGCGTTCCTTGCCATATTTTGTCAAGGTGGCTTTAAGGTCTTTGTTGTCTTCGAGTGTTACGAGTGTTTTGCCGTTGTTGTCGTTTATTGTGTAGATTGTAGGTGTGTCGGTGTCGGAATAGGACGATATGTAGTACTTTCCGTTTGCCGAAAAGTCGGCTGAGTATGTTCCGACCCTGCCCGAGAGTTTTTTTACTTTCTTTTTGCCATCTACAACCAAGAGTTCGCGATTGTATGCCTCGCTTTGTGCCGCCGTATAGTATATTTTGTTATTCTTTTCATCAATATGACATACCATATCGATGTCATATTGTCCGTCGGTCAAAGGAACAATTTCTTTGGTGTAGAGATTGACTTTGTAGAGGTTCATATAACCATTTCTCTCGCTGCGGATGATGAAGTTCTTTTTGTCGTTTAGGAAAATCACGTCTTCTGCCTGCTCGATGTAACACTCGTTTCTCTCGTCGTAAACCTTGTTTAACTTGTAGTCATTGCAGTTTACCATGAACAACTCATAGTGATTTTGGTGTCTGTTGAGCTTGTGAATAAATACTTCGTCGTTTTGTGTCCACTGAAGTCTCGGAACGTAAATATCTTTGTTTGGTCCGAGGTCTATAGTGTGAGTTGTTGCCGAAGCCAAATCATAAACCATCACATCGACAACCGAATTTGCTTCTCCGGCTTTCGGATATTTGTAGGTGTATTGGCGAGGGTATAAATCGCCATAGTAAGGTATTGTGTATTCTTTTACCTTGCTTTCGTCAAAGCGATAAAATGCAATTTTACTTCCGTCATTGCTCCAAAAGAATCCTTTTGTTATTGCAAATTCTTCCTCATACACCCAGTCGGTTGTTCCATATATTATTTTGTTAAACTCTCCGTCCGAAGTAACTTGGGTAGTTGTCATGTCGGCAAGGCTTAACACATATATATTGTTGCCTTTGACGTAAGCAACTCGGTCCGCCTTTGGTGAAAATTCGGCAAGACGTACCGGAGTTTTGGCAACAGGTGTGAGCGTTTTGGCAGAAAAATCATACACATAGTAGTTTGCAGTGTATGAACGCCTATAAATAAATTGAGGATTGGTAGCCAAAAGCACTTTGCTTTCGTCTTGGCTGAACGAATACTCGAATACATATTCGTTTTCGCTCGAAAACTTCAAGCCGGCGAACGATAGGAGAGTTTCAATCTTCTTTCCGTCTTTGTAAGAGTACTTTTCGATACCTTGAGAGGTCAAAATGCAATAATTTTCTCCGTTTTTCATCGAGCGAATGCCCGCAATGCCTTTGGAACGAAACGTTCCATTTTTCCAAATGTCCTCAAGAGTAATTTCTTGAGCCATCAAACCACAGCCCAAAAGCAAGGCTGCAAGAAAAACTGTCAGTCTTTTCATTTCTTTTTCTTTCAAACAAAAATTTTATTCAACGATATTATCAATCAAAATGTCCTTGTACTTCAACAAAGGGTCAATATTTTTCCTGCCTTCGGGGAACAAGTGTTCCAAAACCCAGGAATCTATTTTATAACTGTTGCGATACTTGTTCAGAGCGAGCAAATGAACATAGTCAGTCATGTATTTGCCCCATTTTGTCTGCTTGTGTGAACGGTAATATGCCTGAAGAGCATCTTTATACTCGGGTTTGATGACATCTTTGTCGTCATAAACCGATGTATTCTCCAATCCCTTGGTAACAATGAAGCAAAGACGTTCGATTTCTCTTGTTACAAGGTCTTCTCTTATGAAATCGGGATTTTTTTCGAGGAACTCGTCTCTCCACTCTATGCGTTTGAATACTTCCGAAAGAGGAATTGCGAGAGTTGCGTGCCATATTGCGGGAATGTCATGCTCTTTTATCCACAATCCTCGGTAGTATGCATATTCGGGCGTGAGCATCTTTTTGAATTTGTCGTACAAAAAGCTCGGCTGCACCTCGATTGCATAGGACGTATCCTCAAACGACATTATCCGATAGCCATATTTTCCATATTCGTTCTCAAAACGTTTCATGTCTGAAAGCAATCCTCCGAGAACCTTGATGTCTTTGTGAACCAAAGCCCTGATTTCTTCTTCCGCAAAGGTCTTGTGTAGAGTTGTAGTCTTGTCTTCGCAGCTTAACTCGTGATAAAAATACAAAATTTGGTAGCCCCAATCGGCATTGTCGGCATCTCCCTTAAACATGGTTTCAAACAACCTGCATGCAGTGTCGATTACGTTTCTCTCACTGAAAGGTAATTTGCTCAGCTTGTAGGAAAATTCCGTCAATTTGGCATCGTCCATGCGGCTTGTGTTCTGTGCATGAGTACCAAAGCACCAAAGCAAAATCGCAAACAAAAGTCCTATACTCGCTTTTCTCATGATGTTAATGTTTTTGTCTCTTTTTGAAAACCCATAACGGGCAAATGTTCGGCAAAGATAGCCAAAAAAGCGTATATTTTTTGGAAATACCAAAAAAAAATGTACCTTTGCACGCCGAAACAAGTCAAAATGAAAGCACTAAAAGCAGCAAAAATACTTAATATCTTGTCATACGTCGGCATAATCGGCGTGGTGGTTTACTATTTCTTTGTAGGCTTCAAGCGAGTTGAAGATGCGGCATTTGCATTGCTTGCGGTCTGCATTTTAAGAATGCTTTCTTCGGGTGTGAAAGCCTCGTTCTACGAAAAGGAATATACCCGATTGAAAGATGAAAACGACTTTTTGGAACGCAGAGTGGAGAGTTTGCAAAACCAAAAGCAAGAAACAAATCAGTAAGAATTAAATAACACAAATACTTAACACCTATCTGCACGGCAGATAGACAAACAAAAAATTAAATATGGCAACAACAGCAGACATTAAGAACGGTTTGTGCATCGAATTGAACAACGATTTATTCTCGGTAGTGGAGTTTCTGCACGTCAAACCGGGCAAAGGAAGTGCATTTGTGAGAACTAAATTGAAGAGCTTCAAGACAGGAAGAACTTTGGAGCATACTTTTCCTGCCGGTTGCAAGATTGATACTTGCAGAGTCGAGAGAAGACCTTACACATATCTTTACAAAGATGACACAGGTTACAATTTTATGCACGCAGAAACCTATGAGCAAATTAACATCGAGGAAAGCATGATAAACGCACCTCAATTCCTCAAAGAAGGACAGTATGTTGAGATAATCGTTCACGCAGACACTGAAACACCTCTTTCTTGTGAGTTGCCGCCTTTTGTGGAAATGGAAGTAACTTATACAGAACCGGGAGTGAAAGGTAACACTGCCACAAACGCAATGAAAGATGCAACTGTCGAAACGGGAGCAAAGGTTCGTATTCCTTTGTTTATCGAAACTGGAGAGAAAATTAAAATCGACACAAGAACGGCTGAATATGCCGAAAGAGTGAAATAATTTCTTTTTTATTTATATACTCTGCCGTATAGGCAAACCCCTTTGATTGGAAGAGGTCTCGTCAGTAGCGACGAGCCTCTTTTATTTTGTGTTAATACCGCTTTGAATTACAGCCTCTTGTAATGCCTGAAATAAAACGGCATTTTAGTAGGATAAAACGCCGTTTTGTCGGAATAAATCGGCGTGTTATTTCGGTAAATCGGCGTTTTGGTAATGGAGAGAAATCCTTTTTTAGTTTTTTATCTCTATTACAAAGGTGTCGCCTACCTGAATGTTGCGTAGTCTGCTGATGCTTTCGCCTTTGAGTGCGAGTTCGAGGTAACCGGAAGAGCTGATTGTCAGCACTGCATTGTCTAATTTTTTATCCAAGTCGGCGTATGATTGCGATAATTTGGTAACGTTGCATACTTTGTCTATCTGTATAAAGAAATTCCTTCTGCCTCTTGCTGCTTTGAACTCTTTGTCGGTAATATTGAGGAAAGCATTGCCGTAAGAATCTACATGAATTACGGTTACAATGATGCGGTCTTCATATATCAAAGGCTTCGGCAGAATGAGCTGATTGACAAATCCCTCTTGCTTTACTCCGAGATGTTCAATCGTTCCGGCTTCTGAGATATGTTTGGCGACCTTTGCAAACAAATCCAACGCCGCAAATGTGTAGTAATTTGTCTCGTTGAAAAGAGAAATCCTCACAACCTCAACCTCATCGTTGCCAAAAACAATTGAAGGCAGCCCGTCGTCAGTACAGATGTAATATTGCCCTTTGTGCTTTATGGCAACAAAGTTTCTTTCTCGCTTATCATCGTCTTTGGTCTCCTCATAGCTGTTCACATCTATTATATGGATTGTTCCTTCGGGGAATTCAAAGCAGGCATTCTTGACTACAAAGGCAGCAGAAAGGTTGTCGTATTTCCTGATATTGTGAGTAATATCGACAACCTGCACATCGGCAATTGTAGAGTAAAGTCTGCCTTTGACCACTCCCATATAGTAGTCGCCATATCCCCAATCCGTAGTCAGTGTAACAATCTGCATAATTTCCAAAAGCGAGTTTCAATCTGTTGTGCAAAGATACTAATTTAATTGCTTGCCAATGCCAAGGGTCAAAAAAAAGTCAAAAATTACCCTTGTGCCGATTTGTTTTCCTTTGAAAGAAAGAACAAAGAGAAGCTCCTACTGTTTGCTGAAACTTCTCTTTGATTTTTGCTTGGTCTTGCTTAAAATAGTTTATCCGAGGTGCTTTTGCCGATTATTTATATCCACTTTACAAGCGGAAAGTCCTGACGGGAAAGCATCAAGTCGCAGTGAGGATAAACCCTTATGGCATAGTCGTGAACTCCTGCCACGGGAGAGTTTATCACAAGAGAGTATTTTGCAGTGTTTTGTCCCTTTTCGACAAGTTCAAACGGAAGTATTTCGGTGTAGGTATTGATTTTCTCGTTTTGTTTGTCGGCAATGAGGAGTTCGACTCCTATTTCCTCGGCTTTAAGTTCTGATATTTGCAACACCACTTCAACGCAAAACTTGTTGCTAATGTCCATTGCCTCTCGTTCGGAGTCGGGATAATTCAATTCAATCGGTCTGACAGCATTCCAAAACCTTTTTATTCGGTGTTTCCAAAGGGCATATTCACCGGCTTTTGCGGCGTTGTCTTTTTCCAACAAGGCTGTTTGTTCAAACATCTTGCAATAGAATTTAGAGTAATAGTCGTCCAACTGTCGTTTCATAGTATAGTGTGGCAGTATGTCGGCTATTGTATTTTTCATCTTGTTGCACCAAGTCTCACTCACACCTTCTTGGTTTTGCGAGTAGTAGGCAGGGATAATTTCCGAAAGGAATATGTCGTACAGCATCTGTGCATCGAGGGCGTTTTGGTAGCTGTTGTCCGAATAGGTTGCTTCTTTGGGTAATGCCCAGCCTGCTTCGGGGCGATAACCCTCTGCCCACCAGCCGTCCAATACCGAGAAATTCACCACGGCGTTCATTACGGCTTTTTCTCCGCTTGTTCCCGAGGCTTCCAATGGTCGAGTAGGAAGATTTAACCACAAATCCACTCCCGAAACCAAGCGTTTTGCCAACGACATATCGTAGTTTTCCAAAAATATGATGCTGCCTGTGAATTGCGGCATGCGGCTTACCTCCATTATGCGGCTGATAAGATCGGCTCCCGCTTTGTCTTGCGGGTGAGCCTTGCCTGCAAAGACAAACTGAACTCCGCAATCGACAATCTCTTTGAGCTTGTCCAAGTTTGAAAACAGCAGGTCGGCTCTTTTGTATGTGGCAAATCTTCGGGCGAAACCCACAGTCAATTTATCCGGAGATAGTTTCTTTATCATTTTGAAATAGACTTGCGGTTCTTCTGCCCTGAGAGAGTATTCGTTTTTGAGCCTTTGCTTTATCAGTTCTATCAACGATTTTTTCTCTTCAAGGTGTTCTCTCCACAAAGTGGCATCATCAATAGATAAAATCTTCTTTCGGCATTCATCTTTTTGCATCGAGCTGAGGTAATCGTTGCCGAGAGTGTCTTTGTAGAGCTTTTGAAATCGGCTGCACGTCCATGTGGAGTGGTGAACTCCGTTTGTAACATAGTCAATGTGCATTTCCTCAGGGAAATATCCCTTATACATAGGTGCAAACATCTTCCGACTCACATCTCTGTGGATAAGGCTGACGGCATTGACCCAAGAAGAGAAATTCATTGCCAAAACACTCATAGAGAACTTCTCTTTCTTGTCGTCAGATGTTCGTCCGAGTGTCATAAACTCGTCCCACGACAGAGTAAGATAGTCTGCAAAGTGTCCCAAATAGGCTCTTATCAGATTTTCTTCAAACATATCGTGTCCGGCTGCAACAGGCGTGTGTGTGGTAAAGAGAGTACTTGCTCTGACAAGTTCTTTTGCCTGAGAGTAAGGGTAGTTTGATTTGTGAATGTAGTTTTTCATTCTCTCAACAGAGCAAAAGGCTGCGTGTCCTTCGTTCAGGTGGTAAATCTTTACAGGTAGAGAGAGCTGCTCAATCAGTCTTACGCCTCCTATTCCGAGCAACATTTCCTGCTTCAATCTGTTTTCGTTGTCGCCTCCGTACAATCTGCTGCTTATGTTGCGGTCTTGTTCTGAATTGCTTTCCACATCGGTGTCGAGCAAATACAGAGGTACTCTTCCGACGTCAATTCTCCATATTTTGGCTTCGACCTTTCTGCCCGGAAGAGTGATTGAAATTTTTTTCCAATCGCCATTTTGGTCTCTTTCGGCTTGAAGAGGCAGGTGTGAAAACTTCTGAGCATTGTATTCGCATACCTGAACACCTTCTTTTGTCAGCCTTTGGGTGAAATAACCAAAGCGATATAGCAAACCAATTCCGACAATGTTTTTGCCCGAATCGCTTGCCTGTTTGAGATAGTCGCCTGCCAGCACACCCAAACCTCCCGAAAATATTTTCAAACAGTCGTCTATTCCGTACTCCATGCTGAAATAGGCAACCATTTCGTCATTTTCTTCACTTTTGTGCTGCATATAGTCGTCAAAGAGCTTCTCCACTCTGTCCATTTCGGCAAGAAAAACATGGTTGTTGCATAGTTGCTCTGTTTCCTGCACTGAAAGACTTTCCAAAAGCGGTATGGGATTGTTTTCGCACTCGGCAAACTTTTGAGGATTTATGCTTTCAAACAACTCGAATGCCTCTCTGTTCCAACACCACCAAAGATTGTGGCTGAGTTTTTCGAGAGCCGAGAGCCTTTGGGGTAGTTTTTGTCTGAACAAAATCTTCCTCCAATGAGCTTGTTCGATGCTTTGTGGTTGCGATTGAACGTTGAAGTCTGCCAAGGCTTGCTTGTTCATGTACATCTTGTACCTTTGGGCAGCGTTGTCCAAGGCTTGGGAGTAGGCAGAGTAGTAGTTGTCAATAAGTTTTGCCCACACAAGTTCTTCGGATAGGAGAATGCACTGTTCAGATGCCTTTTGCCAATCTTCGCATTTCAGAGCGGCAAACTCTTCCACTGCCATGGCAATCTGCTTTGAACAATCGTCCGGATTGCCCTCTGTTCTCGAAATCACCCTTACACAGAAAGAGTTTTGAGGAACTTTGTCTTTAATCCACAATCCGAAACCTGCAAGATTTGTAGTCAGGGTTGGAATGCCGAAAGCTATGCTTTCCATAGGAGTATAGCCCCAAGGCTCATAGTAAGAAGGGAACACACCGAGGTCAAACGCCTGCAAGAAGTCGAAATAGTTTTCGTTTATAGCTCCGTCAGCTCCGTCCAAGTAAGAAGGAATGAAGAGAACCTTCACTCTACTGTCAGAAGAATTGTTTAATCCGCACTCTTGTAACTTGCGAACAATCAAATCGTTATCTGTGTCGAAAAGTCTGTGTGACAAAACGCCGTTTTGCTCTGCTGAAACGCCGTTTTGGCGAAATAAAACGCCGTTTTGTTCGACCGGAACGGCGTTTGGTTCTGCGTGTCGTGCAGGTACTGCAATTATGGCGAAGATTTGTCTTGTTCCTTTCGTTCTGTTTAGCTTGCCCATTGCCTCAATGAAGACGTCAGTTCCTTTGTTGAAAAACTCATATCGTCCGGAATTTAGAACAAAGAGAGTATCTTGCGGAATGCTCTGACCGCTTAGTGTCTCGAATAGCCGAGAGAGTTTGTTTCTTACCCTTTGTCTTGTTTCATAACGCTCTTTCGGCTGTGGTACCATGGAGTTTTCAAATCCGTTTGGGGTGATTACGTCTGCACTTTTACCGAGCAGGTGTGTGCATTCGTTGTTTGTAATCTCGCTCACGGTGGTAAAAACGTCTGAATTGAGAGCCGAGAGTTTTTCCAAGCTGTGTTTTGCTCTCAGATTGAACTGATTGGCGAGTGTGTCGGGATTGTAGCTTGTCAGAGCCTCATAAAGAGGCATTCTGTTGCCGGAAATTGAGCGTCCGAGGACGGTTGCATGGGTTGTGAAGGCAGTTGCAATTTGAGGAGTGTTCTTTTTCAGATACAAAATGCCGCTGCCCGTCATCCATTCATGGAACTGAGCTACCACCTTGTCGCCTGCATCTATGTAAAACTCGTAATAACTTTCGATAATCTTTGCTGCCGCATATCCGAAAAGGCAAGGCTCTATGTAGTCCCAGCCTCCTGTGAGACTGTCAAGCGAATAATCGTTCCACAATCGTGTGAATATTTCGTCCTTTTGGTTGAAGTAGCGAGTGAAATCGACCAATATCACAATCGGTCGGCTCTCCAATGTTTTCCATCTGCCGATGCGGAAGGTAAGTCCCTTGCTTTTGGCATACTCTTTCCAAGAGGCACAAATGCTTTCATCAGGTTCAAATTCGTTTGTTGCCGCATCGTCCTTGCAAATGTCGGGACCAATCAAGATATAATTGCTTCCGAGTTTGCCGCAAAGGGTCTTGGCTTTTGTGGATACAACAGTGTGAATGCCGCCAACCTTGTTGCAAACCTCCCAACTTACTTCAAATATATAGTCTGCTTGTTTTGTTGTCATATACTCAAATTTTGTAAACGTTGTTGTGCTTTTGCAAATCCCGATTTGAGTTCGCAAAATATCTCTTCGACCGATTTTTCTCTGTCAATGAGCGATGCAACCTGACCTATTTCGAGTTCTCCCATACTCAAATCACCTTCAAACATACCTTTTTTTGTTCTACCCGTTCCTATGATAGAGAGAAGTTCCTCCGAACTTGCTCCTCTGGCTTCTGCATCGGCAATAAGGTCAAAAAACTCGCCCTTCAACAAACGAGTAGGAGAGAGTTTACGCATGAAAAGTTTGGTGTCGCCCTCTTTTGAAGCAAAGACAGCTTGTTTGAAGGCAGGGTGGGCAGAGCTTTCCTTGCAAACGGCAAACACACTTCCCATCTGCACACCTTCTGCACCCAAAGCCATGACGGCCGCAAGCTGTTCTCCGCTTGCAATTCCTCCAGCTGCAATCACGGGAATAGAAACCGCATCGGCAATCTGGCGAACCAAAACAAGGGTAGAGGTTTCCTCCTTGCCGTTGTGTCCTCCTGCTTCGAAACCTTCGGCAACCACTGCATCGCAACCTGCACTCTGAGCTTTGAGAGCAAATTTGCAGTTGGCAACAACGTGAACAACCTTACAACCTGCTTGTTTCAATCTCTCGGTGTGGGTTGCAGGATTGCCGGCAGAGGTAAACACCACAGGCACACGATGCTTTATCACAACGTTTATGTGTTCTGCACTATTGACATTCATAAGCGGTATATTGACTCCGAAAGGCTTGTCGGTCGCTTTGCGACATTTCTCTATATGCTCTTCGAGAAGCTCCGGCGACATCGAGCCTGCACCAATCAAACCCAAACCTCCGCAACTGCTTACCGCAGAAGCCAAACGCCAACCGCTGCACCAAACCATTCCTCCTGCAACAACAGGAAAATCTATCGAAAATAAATCTGTAATTCTTGTCTTCATGTTCAATCGAATTTTAGAAAAAATGATACAAAAGCAAGAACGCAGAAAGGCGTATCATTGTTTTACAAAACGGCAAAAAAGGAAAAATACGCCGAAAAAACGAAAAAAATTTTGTTTGTATCGCTTTTCTTTGTAATTTTGGGGTCTCAAATTGAGAATACCAAAAAGATAACAAGCCGATGAGAAGATTTATTACAATGGTTGCCTGTTTGGCAGTGTTTGCACAAGCAAACGCAACGACAAAAGAAGAAAAAGACATAGTCAATACACTGAATACCAAGAGCGAAATAAAGTTGCCCGATTGGAGAGACGGACATTGGAGACGCAATGTGCCGGAACACCTTATCAGTGTCAATGTCAATGGAGCTTATACGATAAGCGACGGATATACTACGACCAATCCTTTTGCCGTTGGTGCAACTTTGGCATACCAATACAAGATGCGTCATTGGAAAGTGAACTCTCATTTTACCACATCGTTCGGAGGTTATTCGGGAGTGCTTTATTATCGCGGTGCTTCGGTAGAGCGTACTGCCGAGGGTGCAAGACACGACATTTCAATCGACCGTTACAAGTCCTATACTCTTGTTCCGTTTATGTTGGAAGCTAACTTGCATTACGATTTCAACCGAACAAGCATCTATTTGGGTGTAGATGCAGGTGCAAACATGATGATAGGTTTCAAAGACTTTGAACAAGACGGCGGAGTTCACATTCAGAAAAATTTTGGTGAGATAAAAGTCAGCAGGTTTATCCCTTCGGCAAAAGCAAAGTTGGGTTTCATGCAGGAAATAGGTCCTATGCTCAAATTGCGTTTCGCAGCAGGAATACAATATCAAATGGGATACAAAGATGACTTTGACGGAGTGTACAGAAACGGCGGATACTATCCGGAAGAGAGCGTTACAGACTTGGAAGTCAAAGCTCAAATGGATCCGTTTGCTGAAATAGGTTTGGTTATTTCGCTATAATAATTTCTTCATGCACCTTTTCTATGCACCGGAGCTTGATTGCAGCCGAGATTACAGCCTGAGCAGGGAGGAAGCACAGCATTGTGTCAGGGTTCTGAGAATGAAAGAGGGAGACAGAGTGCTGCTTACAGATGGTAAGGGGGGATTGTATCAGGCTGAAATAGTGCAGGCTATGGCTCAAACTTGTGTTTGCAGGGTCGAAAAGCAACTTGAAGACACTCAGAAGCGAGATTACCATATACATATAGCCCTTGCACCTACCAAAAACAATGCTCGGACGGAATGGTTTGTCGAAAAGGCTGTCGAGATGGGCATAGACGAAGTTTCGTTGTTTGAAAGCCGATACAGCGAACGCACAAATGTTAAAACAGAACGTTTGGAGAAAGTTGTGATTTCTGCCTTAAAGCAATCCTTTAAGGCAAATATTACTACAATCAATCCGATTGTTGATTTCAAAACTCTTGTCGATAGTGCAAAAGAGCAATATAAGTTCATAGCAACCTGCGAGGGCGATCAGAGAGCAAAGCTCAAGGATTGTTATCGCCAAGGCGGAGATGTGATTGTGCTTATCGGACCGGAGGGAGACTTTTCTGAAAATGAGGTTGCGTACGCCGAAGAGAGAGGATTTCGTCCCATTACCCTCGGAGAGGCAAGACTAAGAACCGAAACGGCAGCTTTGTATGCCTTGCAGGGTATTCACTTTATCAACTTTTGATTTAGGTTAAAATGAGAGTTCGCAAACTTGTTTTCTTTTGTCTCATTGTTGCAAACCTGCTTTGTTTTGTAGGACTTTCTGCTCAGAATACCATAGCTCTTTTGAAGTATGGCGGAGGCGGAGATTGGTATGCAAATCCTACATCGCTGACTAATCTTATTGACTTTTGTAACAAAAATCTCAATACAGGGCTTTCGAGAGATTATCCAACCGTTGAGGTTGCGAGCAGTGAGCTTTTCCTTTATCCGATGGTGCATCTGACAGGTCATGGTAACGTTGTGTTCTCTTCCGAAGAAGTAAAAAATCTGCGTTCTTACCTTTTGGCAGGAGGTTTTTTGCATATTGACGATAACTATGGCTTGGACAAGTATATAAGGAGAGAAATGAAGAAGGTGTTTCCCGAAGCCGATTTTGTGGAACTTCCTTTTACTCACCCGATTTACCATCAGAAGTTTGATTTTCCCAATGGTCTTCCGAAAATTCATGAACATGACAACAAAACTCCTCAGGGCTTCGGATTGTTTGTTGAAGGCAGGTTGGTGTGTTTCTACTCTTACGAGTGTGATTTGGGAGACGGCTGGGAGGATACGGAAGTTCACTCCGACAGCAGAGAAAAACACGAGCAGGCTTTGAAGATGGGAGCAAATATTGTGCAGTTTGTCTTCATGCAATAGAGCAGAAAAACGCCCGAAACTTTATTGTCGTTTTGAATACTGAAAGAATAAAATCATCGTTCTTTCCTTGCAATAAAATCAAGACGGCGTTTTGGCGAAATAAAACGGCGTTTCACGCCACCGAAACGGCGTTTTATCAGATTGAAACGGCGTTTTAATATGAGCTTTGCAAGATGTTGAAAATTAAAATATTGAATTAGATAAAAAAGGAGGAGATATGAGTATTGGAGTTTTGAACTTGAAAGAGATTGTTACCGCATTCATGGTCTTGTTTGCAATTATAGATATTACGGGTTCTGTTCCCGTGATTTTGGAACTGAAAGAGCGAAACGGAAAGGTTGAAGCCGGCAAAGCGGCTCTTATTTCCTTTGCCATGCTTGTTGTTTTTCTTTTTATGGGAGAAGCTGTGCTTAGGTTTTTTAACGTAGATATTCCCTCTTTTGCCATTGCCGGAGCGATAGTTCTCATTGCTGTTGCAATCGAGATGACGTTTAATGTTACCCTCTTCAAGAGTGATGCTTCTCAGGAGAGCGGCACAATAGTTCCCTTGGTGTTTCCGCTCATTGCGGGGGCAGGTTCTCTCACTACCTGTTTGTCTCTTCGTGCCGAATGTTCGGCAATAAACATCATCATAGCAATAGCATTGAACATGATTGTTGTTTATTTTGTGATAAAGAAAGTAAACTGGGTGGAAAAGTTGCTTGGTAAGGGCGGTATATACATTCTGAGAAAGATGTTCGGGGTTATCTTGCTTGCAATGAGTGTCAAGCTCATTGTTACCAACCTTTCTCTTTTGTTGAATTAGACTCGAAACAACGATTAACAAAAAAATGTTGAAACAAAACGCCTTGTTGGTGTTCTTGTTTCGTGCAAAAATACTATTTTTGTCATCTTTTGACGACTTTATAAAAACAAATGATTGCAAGCAGATAGATAATAATGGATTTCAAACTAAGTGCAAACGCCGAAGAAATTTTGAAGAATAGTCGCGGAGAGGCTGTAAGGCTCAACAGCGAACGAATAGAAACGGGACATATCATACTCGCTATTTTGAGACAAAAGCAATGCAAGGCATATAACTTTTTGACAGAGAATTGTGATTGCGACAAACTCAAAACTCTTTTGGAAGAAAGATTGAAAGGTACGGCAGGAGATGATGTGGTTGTCCGATATGACGATGATATGCTTTTGGGAGACGAAGCGGCAAAACTGATAAAGATGTCCAATTTGGAAACACTGATATTTCACAGTGGTGAAGTGGGCAGTTTAGATTTGCTTTCGTCTATTCTTCATGATAGACAATCCTCTGTTTTTGAGCTTTTCAATTCTCTCGGAGTGGACTATCAGCTTTTGGAAAAGTACCGTCGGAAAAACAGCTCTGCCCCCAATTTCAAAATACAGATATTTGCAAAAGACGAAGACAACGATGAAATAAGTCGTATTGAATTTAATGCACAATCTTTTGAAACCTACGAAAATCCCGGTAAGGAGGCAGAAACACCAATGTTGGATAATTTTGGCAAAAACCTGTCTTCTCTTGCCGAACAAGGTCTGTTAGATCCGGTAGTGGGAAGAGAAAAAGAAATTCAACGTATTTGCAAGATACTTTCTCGTCGAAAGAAAAACAACCCCATACTCATTGGAGAACCGGGAGTGGGAAAAAGCAGCATTGCCGAGGGACTTGCAATCCGAATTGCCGAGAAAAACATTCCTTATTCACTTATGGACAAGACAATTTACACCCTTGATCTTGCTCTTGTGGTTGCAGGAACAAAGTATAGGGGGCAGTTTGAGGAGCGAATTAAGGGATTGATTGCAGAATTGGAGAAAAACGAAAACATAATTGTCTTTATAGACGAAATTCATACCATTGCAGGAGCAGGCAATTCGGAAGGCGGATTGGACGCTTCGAATATTTTCAAACCGGCATTGGCAAGGGGTGAAATACAGTGCATTGGTGCAACAACCATTGAGGAATATCGCAAATATATAGAGGCGGACGGTGCCTTGGAAAGACGTTTTCAAAAGGTCTTGGTTGAGCCTACAAGTAAGGAGGACACATTGGAAATTCTTCGCAACATCAAAGGAAAATACGAAGAGTTCCACAATGTGGTGTATAGCGAAGAGGCATTGAAGGCTTGTGTCGAGATGACTGAGCGATATATGCCAGAGAGAAACCTCCCCGATAAAGCAATAGACGTGCTGGACGAGGCAGGTGCAGGAAAGAGCATTTCCTCATGTCAAATCTCTCAAACATACAAGGATATTCAAAAGTCGCTGACAGAAGCCAAGAAAGAAAGGCAGGCATACGCTACAGAGCAAAAATTTGAGCAAGCTTTACAACTTAAAAACAAGATAGAGGCATTGCAACACCGCCTTGAAGAAGAGCGAGAGCTGATGAGTAAACATCTATCGGATAATCCGCAGAACGTGAGTGAGAAGGACGTTGCGGCAGTTGTCAGTTCGGCAAGCGGAATAAGTGTTGAGAAAATAGAACAAGACGAAAAGCAAAAACTTCTCGATATGCAGTCTGTTCTTTCGCATCAGATAATAGGACAAAACGAGGCTGTCGAAAAAGTTTGTCAAGCAATAAAACGCACTCGTACCGGTTTGAAAGACCCTGAGCGTCCAAGCGGAAGTTTTATCTTTATCGGCTCTACCGGAGTGGGCAAAACATTGCTTGCAAAGCGTATGGCAGAATACCTCTTTGGTTCTCGGGATAGCTTAATCCGCTTCGACATGAGCGAATTTATGGAAAAGCACAGCGTAAGCAAGCTCATAGGAGCGCCTCCGGGCTATGTGGGTTACGAACAGGCAGGACAACTGACCGAAAAAGTCAGAACACATCCGTATTCTATTATATTGTTTGACGAGATTGAGAAAGCACATAGCGATGTGTTCAATCTGCTGTTGCAAATCTTGGACGAAGGACGCCTTAGCGATGCTTCGGGACGAAAAGTCGATTTTAGAAACACCATAATCATCATGACGTCCAACGTGGGAACGAGACGATTGAGCGAATTTGGCGTTGGAGTGGGATTTTCGACCTCTTCGATAAAGGAAAATACTGCCGCAATGGAACAAAACCTGATAGAGCGAGACTTGAAAAAGACATTTGCACCTGAATTTCTCAATCGAATTGACGAAATTGTCTATTTTAACCCTCTTGGCAAAGAGGAGCTGATACAAATTGTAGATTTGGAGTTGCAAAACCTCATAAACCGCTTGCAACAAGTACATTACAGCTTAGAAGTCGATGCTTCTGCCAAAGAGTTTATTGTTTCGCAAACATCGGTCGGTCAATATGGAGCTCGTCCGATAAGAAGGAGCATACAATCGTTGATAGAAAATCCGTTGAGCGACCTTTTGTTGCAACGAACCGACGAAAACGATACACATATTTTGGTTTCAAGTGATAAAACCACCGAAACAGAAAAACTGTCGTTTACTTTCAATCAAACAAATTGCACAACAGAGGAATGAAAAAGATAAAAAAATTCTTTGCAGAGTTCGGTGAGTATCTGCTGTTGATGAGAGAGGTTTTTCGTAAGCCGCAAAACTCACACATTTTCCGCCGAAAAGTTCTTTTTGAGATGAAAGCACTCGGCTTGGACTCTATTGTGATTGTTTCATTCATATCTATATTTGTGGGAGCTGCCGTGGTGATACAACTTCTCTTGAACTTGGAAAACCCGATTTACCCCGACTGGATTTATGGTTACGCTTCACGAAAAGCAATTATGCTTGAATTTTCTCCAACTATCATTTCGCTGATTTTAGCTGGTAAGTGTGCTTCACGAATTGCCTCCGAACTCGGCTCTCAGCGCATAAGCGAGCAGATAGACGCCCTTGAAGTGATGGGAGTAAACACAGCATCATACCTTATCTTGCCAAAAATCATTGCATCTGTGGTTTTCTTTCCTCTTCTTATCATTTTGAGCATCTTTATTGCCATTTTGGGAGGAGCATTGGGTGCAATAGGATTGGGAAACCTCACAATGCACGCCTATATCGAGGGAATGAGGTTGGAATACAGCAACATCGACATGGTTTTCGCTATTGTGAAAACTCTTGTCAATGCAATAATAATCTCAACCATTGCTTCATACAGAGGATATACGCTCAAAGGCGGCTCGGTCGAGGTGGGAATACAATCAACCAAAGCTGTGGTGCAAAGCAGTATCGTTATAATGATTTTTGATTTGGTGATAACAAATCTATTTATGTAGCAGGGGTATGATAAAGGTAGAAAACGTAACTAAGATATTCAATGGAAAGACTGTTCTTGATAATGTATCTACACTATTTGAGAACGGGAAATGCAATCTTATCATAGGAAAGAGCGGAAGTGGTAAAACAGTGTTGATGAAGTGCCTTGTCGGATTACATACTCCCGATGAGGGTTACATACATTTTGACGACAGAATACTCCGACACCTCTCCAAGGTAGAAAAAGTAAATCTCAGAAAAGATATAGGAATGCTTTTTCAAGGGGGAGCCTTATTTGATTCGATGAATGTTGAAGAGAACATAATGTTTCCTATAAGAATGTTTCAAAAGTCGGACTACAAGACGATGAGAAAGAGAGTCGATTTTTGTTTGGATAGAGTCAATCTTAGCGGAATAAACAAAATGATGCCTTCGGAGCTGAGTGGCGGAATGCAAAAGAGAGTTGCCATTGCCAGAGCGATAGCAACTCAGCCCAAATATTTGTTTTGCGATGAGCCTAACTCAGGATTGGACCCTCTTACTTCAATTGTGATAGACAAACTGATAATGGAGATTACTCACGAGTACAATATAACCACCATTGTGAACACTCACGACATGAACTCGGTCATGGAAATTGGTGAAAACATCAATTTCATAAGCCAAGGCAGGTTGTGGTGGAAGGGAAATAATCAAAACATACTTTCGACCGACAACAAAGAATTGCAAGACTTCATATTCTGCTCGGCACTCACCAAGAAATTGCAACAAAAGTAAACATTCTGTTTTTATGAAATACAAATCCACACAAGTACATAAGAGTTTTCTTGTTGCAAGACGCACCTTGCAGGTTTTGCTTACCGCACTTTTGATAGTGATTGCCTTTCCAACCAAATCTACTTTTAAATATGAGTTTTCCAAAGGGCAGTTTTGGAAACACGAAAACTTGATTTCTCCAATTGACTTTGCGATAAAAAAGACCGATAAGGAAATTCAAGCAGAAAAAGATGAGATTGAGAAAAATAAAAAGCTGTTTTACCGCAAGGATACGGCATTTGAGAGAAATGAAATGGCAAATTTTGAACTCAAATATGCCGATAGTTTCGATGCTGCGACACTTAGGACAGCCAAAGCGATAATGGAACGGCTCTATTCGATAGGAATACTCCAAAATGTTGGCGAAAGCACTAATAACGACATTGTTGTGGTTGATGGAAATGTGGCAAGGGAAACCGAAGCAGAGGAATTTCTCACTCTTAAACAGGCAACCGAAGAGCTCGGCAAAATGGTTGAGAAAAGCAATCTTCCCAACAAAGAAAAACTCATCGGCATTTTGACAGACCAACTCAAAGCCAACCTGATTTTGGACGAGCAGATGACAAACCAAGTCTTGGAAACCCAGCTTCAAGAGCTTACAACCAACAAGGGATTGGTCTATACGGGAGAGTTGATAATAAGCAGGGGAGAGCAGATTACGGAAGAAAAATACAGAATGCTTACATCGCTCAAACAAGAATACGAAGGCGAGAACATTTCGAAGAGCAAACAACACACCATTGCTTTGGGACAATTCCTTCTTGTGGTCATCGCATTGTCTGCAATGATGTTATTTATCAACCATAGCAACAAAGAGACCTTCAATGACAACAATAAGATAAGGCTTATACTGTTTGTGGTACTTTTTATGAACCTTATTGTTGCCAGAGTGATGTTTGTCAATCCCAAATACATATATGCAGTGCCTCTGTGCCTCACTCCGATAATCATAAGGACGTTTTTCAACACCAAGACTGCACTTTATGTCTTTTTGGTCAGCATAATCATTATCGGATTTGCCGTTCCGAACAGTTTTGAGTTTGTTTTTTACCAGCTCATAGCAGGAATGATGGCAATAGTGAGCATAGAACACTCTGACAAACGTTCAAACTTTTTGCTCACAAGCCTTTTTATCTTTGTTAGTTACGCTTTGATATACATTGCAACCTCGCTTATACAAAATATGGAGCTTAACCAACTCGAATGGCAACGCTTTGTGATGTTTGCACTCAATGCAATAATGGTTTTGTTCAGTGTTCCTTTTGTGGCATTGTTGGAAAAGATGTTCCATCTTTTGAGCGATTTTTCTCTAATCGGCTATACAAATACCAATAACAAAATTTTGAGAGAATTGTCTGCCAAAGCACCCGGAACGTTTCAACACTGTGTTCAGGTGGCAAACATTGCCGAAGACCTCATTCACGAAATCGGAGGCAATGCCATGCTCACTAGAGCAGGTGCTTTGCACCATGACATAGGCAAAATCATGACTCCGATGTTTTTTGTCGAAAATCAAAATACAGGTTTCAACCCTCACGACGAGATAAGCAACGAAGAATCGGCACAAGTCATCATTTCTCACGTTACAAACGGAGTTGCACTTGCAAAGAAGTATCGTCTGCCGCAACAAATCACCGACTTTATTCGCACACATCACGGAACGAGTAAAACAAAGTACTTCTACAACAAACAGCTTGCCGAATTTCCCGATATGCCTATTGATGAGCAGGCGTTCACTTACAAAGGTCCGAGACCATTTTCAAGAGAGACTGCCGTGGTTATGATGGTCGATAGTGTGGAAGCAGCATCGCGAAGTCTGAAAAACCATTCCGAAGAGGCAATATCAAAACTTGTCGATGGAATAATTGATGCACAGATAGCCGATGACCAGTATTCTAATTCCGACATAACTTTTCGAGATGTCAATAAGGCAAAAGCCATACTTAAAAAGAAACTTCAAAGCATTTATCACGTCAGAATAGAATATCCGGTCGATAAACCGAAAAACAAATAAGGCAGACTGAAACCATGGAAGCAATGATACTTGCGGCAGGAAGAGGAAGCCGCCTTATGCCCCTCACAAAAGACAAGCCCAAAGCTCTTGTAGAAGTTGCGGGTTGCACGCTTCTGCATCGCAATATCACCAAATTGATAAACAGCAACGTAAGACATATTGTTATCAATACTCATTACCTTGGCGAGCTGATACATCGTTTTGTAGAAAAGCAGAACTATGATGCCAAAATTCTTTTTTCGGACGAAGAAGAAAGTCTTTTGGACACAGGAGGAGGCGTTTGGGCAGCACGAAAGTTCTTTTCCGGAACTCAACCCATATTGTTGCACAATGTAGATGTGGTAAGCGACATCGACTTTGCCGATATGGAGCGACAACTCCTCAATTCGGACGCTCTTGCAATGATTGCAGTGAGCAGCAGAGAAACTTCGCGACACCTTCTCTTCGACAGTCAAAAACATCTTTGCGGAAGAGACAACCAAACTCTCAATCAAACAACCCTTCTTCCCGAACGAGAAGCCACATACAGCTATGCCTTTGGCGGAGTACACATATTACGACCGCAAATCTTCGATTACTTTACCCACAGGGGTACATTCAGCATAATAGACGAGTACCTCAGCCTTGCAAAAGACCACCATATCGACCCGATAATGCACAACGCACAAACATGGTTTGATGTTGGCAAAATAGAACAGCTTTCTGCAATAGAAGAAGCAATAAAAACCAATCCCAAGCTCTAAAACGCCGTAATATTTCGCACATTACAAAAAAAATCTTACCTTTGTAGTCTCAAAATAACAATCGTTAAGCAGAACAGATATGAAGAAATTATTCGTCAAAACCTTATTCGTCTTTGCCCTTGCGGCAACTTGTCAGCTCAAAGCACAGGTAACACCGCACACAACCGCCGATTACCAACTATCAGGTTACCCAAAAATGGTCAGATACATGAAATTTGAGTCAGACACTGCCATAAAAAATCAGCGAACCTCCTTCATAGAAGACTATCAGCTCATTTTTGACGACCAACGCCACCTTGTGGAACGCACAAACTTCATTGACGGCAAAAAAGACCGCCATTCGCGATACGAATACGACAACAACCGCCACCTTTGTAAAGAAACACTCATGGAAGCCGACAACAAAATAGTCTCTGTTACCGAATACGACTACAATTACTTGGGAAGAATAGCCAGAATTACCACAGTGGAATATCCGCAGAGCAGAGGAGGAGCCAATACCCTTGTAAGACAAGAAACATTTGAGTACAACGCCAAAGGACAACAAACAAAACATACCATAAGTTCGGACAACAACAAAGAGAACCGTACAACCGAGTATTTTTACGGACCTCAGGACAGCTTGATATACACAATCACTACTTATTCTTACAACAAAAACATCGACAAAACGACCTACAAGAGAGATTTTGACCACAGTCTGATAGAGAAAATCAATATACGCAACGACAAACAGACACGTCGCGAAACTTATAGCTACAATGACAAAGGACTTTTGGAGCAGAAAGAAGTCTATAACGGCAAAGACAAAAAGTTGCTTACCTATACATATAAATATGATCAACACAACTTCATGACAGAGGAAGTGGCAACCAATCCAAATGGGGAAAGAACGATAGAGTACTACTACAAATATGAAAAGGATAAGTACTTTAATTGGACAAAACGCACTGTCTATGACGTTTGGGAGGTGAAATACACCGAAATTCGTAAGATAGATTATGAAGACAAGGAGTATTGGTACGAAGACAAGAAGGACCAAGACACCAAAAGAGTGGTAAGAGAGACAGAAAAAGAATAAGCGACCGCTCTAAAGGCGGAAAAGCTACATCAAAAGCAAGAAAAGCAGGGCTTTGTTTTATCAAAGCCCTGCTTTTCTTTGTACCGATAAGTTTGCAAAATTTGCCAAACTCTAAATACAGATAAAGAAAAACCATGTCGCAATACCAAGGTATCTTGACATGGTCTCTTCATAAAAACATAAAATACTGCTTTCTATTTGTTTACTTGGAACTTGGTAACACCATTCTTGATGAAATCAACAATTTGGTTTGCTGCTGCCAAGCCTGCATTCAAGTTTGCTTCTGCTGTTTGCGCTCCCATTTTCTTAGGAGTTGCGAAGTAGCGTGGTGCAAATGCCGAAAGCTCTTCGCTGTTTCCGGCTGCTATGTCGGTAACATACTTAAAGTCAGGACGGTCTGCCAACAATTTTGCCATATCAGCTTCGTTGATGACTTCTTTTCTTGCAGTGTTTACAAGGCATGCTCCCTTTGGCATCTTGGAAAGAAGCTTATAGTTGATTGAGTTCTTTGTTTGGTCGTTTGCAGGGATATGCAACGAAACGTAATCGCAGTTAGAGTAAAGCTCTTCGATTGTTTGCATTGCCTTTACGCCTTCTGCCTCCATTTTGTCGGCAGGAACGAATGGGTCAAAGGCACAAACTTGCATTCCCATGGCTTTTGCTTTTTCTGCAACCAAACGTCCTACATTTCCGTAAGCGTGAATTCCGACTTTTTTACCCTTCAACTCTGTTCCTGTGGCTGGAGTGAAGTTTGTTCTTGCCATATAAATCATCAATCCGATAGCCAACTCTGCCACAGCGTTGGAATTTTGTCCCGGCGTGTTCATTGCAACTATGCCTTTTGCAGTACAAGCTGCAAGGTCAAGGTTATCGAATCCTGCTCCTGCACGAACAACTATTTTAAGGTTGTTTGCGTGGTCGATGACTTCTTTTGTTACTTTGTCGGAACGAACTATCAAAGCATCTGCATCAGCAACTGCTTTATACAAATCGTTTACGTCTGTATATTTTTCCAACAATGCCAATTCAAAACCGGCTTTCTCTACAATTTCTCTTATACCTTCAACGGCAGCCTTTGCAAAAGGTTTTTCCGTTGCCACCAATACTTTGGTCATTTCTTATTTGATTTTATTTGTTTGTTAATTTACCTTTTCTTTCCCTGCAACAATCTCATGCGACTGCATTTTTTCGGTTTGCAGGGTAAAATAAAAAACAGAACCGAAAGATGTTTTGTTTTTAAGCTCTTTCGGTTCTGTGATTATCAAATGACTAAGCGTTCAATTTTTCAAACTCTTGCATGCAAGCAATCAAAGCCTTGACTGACTCAACAGGGCAAGCGTTGTAGATTGAAGCACGGAATCCGCCAACAGAACGGTGTCCCTTTATGCCGACCATTCCTCTTTCTTTTGCAAATGCCATGAAAGCGTCTTGTTTGTCTTCATGACCTTTTGCCATTACGAAGCATACGTTCATTATTGAACGATCTTCTTTTTCTGCTGTGCCGACAAACATACTGTTTCTGTCGATTTCATCGTACAACATTTGAGCTTTTTCGGTGTTAATCTTGTGTATTCCTTCTACACCGCCCATATCTTCCTTCAACCACTTCAATGTTTCGTGCATAACGAAGATAGGGAATACCGGAGGAGTGTTAAACATAGATTTGTTCTTCTTTTCTTCTCCTATATGAGTACGATAATCTACCATTGTTTGGAGTTTTCTCTCCACCTTACCCAAAATGTCTTTTCTTACGATTACGAAAGTAACGCCGGCAGGGCCTACGTTCTTTTGAGCTCCACCATAGATAAGAGCATACTTGGATACATCAACAGGTCTTGACATAATGTCAGAACTCATGTCGGCAACCAATGGAACAGGACAATCCATATCATATTTGATTTCTGTTCCGTAGATGGTGTTGTTTGTTGTGATGTGGAAGTAATCTACATCCGTAGGAATAGTATATCCTTTTGGTATGTATGAATAAGTCTTGTCTTCAGAAGAAGCAACAACCTCCACTTCGCCATAGAATTTGGCTTCCTTGATTGCTTTCTTTGCCCAAACACCTGTTTGAAGGTAAGCAGCCTTTGTGTTCAAAAGGTTTGCTGCAACTGTAAAGAACTGAGTTGAAGCACCGCCTCCCAAGAACAATACTTCGTAATTGTCAGGTATGTGCAACAAATCTCTCCACAATTGTTCCGTCTCAGCCATTATTCTTTCCCAGCCCGGAGTACGGTGAGAGATTTCCAATATACCTATTCCTGTGTTATCGAAGTTTTTTATTGCTTCGATTGCAGATTCGATTGCTTTCTTTGGCAATACGCAGGGACCTGCATTAAAGTTATGTGCTTTTACCATTTTTATTTGTTGTTTTTATGTTTAACAAAGCGAGTGCGATTTGTCCACACTCTAATTTCCCTGCAAAGATATTATCTTTTTTTCGATTGGCAAGCCATTTTGACGACAATTTTGCAACCAAACGCCGTTTTATTTGTTCAAACGGCGGTTTTGTCTTACCTTTGCAGCCGTCATTTAGATTGAATTAGTATGAAAAGAATTGCATATTTTATTGTATTTGCGGCTTTTGCAATGGGTTTGTCGTCGTGTGGCGGAAGCAATGAGGCGGTAGATTTGAATAGTTTGCCCCTTAACGAGCAAATATCGCTTTTAGATGCCAAAATAAGGAAAGAACCAAATAATGCAGAGCTGTTCAAACTAAGGGCAGAGGCTCTTTTGAAATCCGAAAAGACCGATGAGGCTCTCTCAGACATACAAAAGGCAATCGCTTTGAACCCAAAAGCGGCAGAATATTACGTTTTGCAGGCAGACATTCTCTTCGTGCAGGGCGAGAATGCCCTTGCTTTTTCGGCATTGCAAAACGCAATCGAAAAAGACGGCAAATGCAAGGAAGCATACCTCAAAACAGCCGAACTAAGTCTCTATTTGAAAGACTACGAAAAGGTTTTGTTCAATGTCAATCAGGTAATGCGTTTAGACAGAAACGAAGCCAAGGCATATTTTCTCAGAGGCTGGGCAATGAAAGAGCAGGGTGATACAGCCAAAGCAGTTGCCGACTATCGCAAAGCTGTGGAACTCAAAGGCGACTATGAACAGGCTTTTGAGGAACTCGGAAACCTTTATGCAATCAAGGGAGATGGTTTGGCGGTCGAGTACTTGAAGAGTACTCTTAACATCAATCCGAAAAACATTAACGCAATGTATTCGCTCGCACTCTTCTATCAAGAGCATGAAGCGATGCAGCAGGCTTTGGATATGTACAAACAAATTTTGGACATCAAGCCCGACCATGCCGATGCACTGCACAACGTGGGTTATATCAACTACGAATACAAGCAGGACTATGATGTGGCGATAGAATGCTTCACTTCGGCAATCAAAGCCGACAGTACGTTCTGGCAGGCGTATGCAAACCGAGCCAGAGCTTGGCAAAAGAAAGGCGAAACCGCCAAGGCACAAGCCGATTTTGCCGCTTCGGAACGCCTGAAAAACCAATAGAAATTATCCGCTCAAAAAGAGAGATTTACAAAACGCCGTTTCAGCAAAATAAAACGGCGTTTTGATTGAACTAAAACGGCGTTTTAACCAATGCAAAACGCCGTTTTATTTTTACTAAATGGAGAATGCTGAAAATCAGATTATTCTATTGTAAAGCTGCCTTCCAATCTTATGTCATTGCTTGCCGCTCCAATCATCACTTTGAACTCTCCCGGCTCCACCGTCTGCTCCAAAAGAGCATTGTAGAGCGACAATTCTTCAAATCCGAGTTCAAATTCTACTTCGATTGTTTCGCCTGCCCTTATCGGGATACGCTTGAAGGCTTTGAGCAACTTGGCAGGAGTTTCGACCGAACTCTTCACATCGTTAATGTAAAGCTGCACGACCTCTTCTCCGTCTCTTGTTCCGCTGTTTCTGACCTTGAAAGAGACTTGTTGATACACGTCTTTCTTGTTGCTTTTCGTGATTTTGAGGTCCGAATATTCAAATGTTGTATAACTCAAACCATAACCGAAAGCATAAAGAGGCGATTGCGAAAGGTCTGTGTAGCCGTGTGAAGCCCGCCGAGAGTAGTGGCAGGGGATTTGTCCGACGTTTCTGGGAATGCTTGCCGCAAGACGACCTGCCGGATTGTAGTCTCCGAACAGCACATCGGCAACAGCGTTTCCTCCCTGCTCGCCCGGATACCACACGCAGAGCAAAGCCTCGGCGTTTTGGTCGGCATAGTTCATTTCGAGCGGTCTGCCGCAAATGTAAATCACCACGACATTGGAAGAGACTTCAAGAACGGCTTCAAGTAATTCTTGCTGACGACCTGCCAAAGTAAGACTTGCTCTGTCCATTCCTTCGCCGCACTCCATGTCGGAGAGCAGATTGCTGCTTCCGGTGGCAGCTCCCGTTTCGGAGTAGTCCGTTTTGAAATCTCGAGCCGAAGATCCACCGACCACAAGCACCGTTACATCGCAAGCCGATGCAGCACTTATGGCAGCATCAATGTTGTTTGTAGAAGTATCTCGCACAGCACAACCCTTGACATACTCGATGTGAGTATCGGGAACAGCTCTTCGTATTCCCTCAAGCACGGTAACAACCTTTCCTTCGGCTTGAGGCGAGGTGTAATCGCCAAGCTGATTGTACGGATTGTCGGCATTAGGACCTATAACGGCAATGCTTTTGATGTCTTTGCTCAAAGGGAGAAGACCATTGTTCTTTAACAAGACGATACTTTTTTGAGCCACCTTGCGTGAGAGTTGAATATGCTGTTCGCAATGTACTCTTTGAGCCGCCGTATCGGGATTGACGTAAGGATTTTCAAACAATCCCATTTTGAATTTCAATCTCAAAACATTGGCAACTGCACGGTCAAGTTCCTTAATAGAGAGTTTACCCTGTTCAATGTTCTTTTCGATGTGATTGCCAAAGGCATCGCCCTGCAAATCTATGTCCACTCCCGCACTCAAAGCCAAGGTTGCAGCTTCCGAATAGTCGTTTGCAACATGGTGATTGTTGGCAAGACCTTCGATGCTTACAAGGTCCGAATACACAACTCCCTCAAATCCCCATTGCTTTCGCAAAACATCTGTAAGCAGATACTTGTTGCAAGTGCAGGGAATGCCGTCAATCGAGTTGTAAGACGTCATTACAGAACCTGCACCTGCTTTTATGGCTCTTCTGAACTGAGGAATGTATTCACCAAAAAGCGTTCTCATTCCAATATTGCAGGCTTCGCCGTTCAGTCCTCCTTCGCTTGCTCCGTATGCGGCGAAGTGTTTTAGGGTCGAAAAGACATGTCTTCCGTCCGAAATGTCATCTCCCTGCATTCCTTTGACGATTGCCTCTGCCAAAACGCCTGCCAACACGGGGTCTTCGCCCAAGGTCTCTTCAAAACGTCCCCAACGAGCATCGCGAGCAAGGTCAAGAACCGGTCCGAAACCAACTTGTCCTCCCTGCAAACGCACTTCGAGTGCCACAGACTGTCCCATTTGTTGCAACAAATCGGCATCAAAAGTGCAGGCTTGCCCTATTCCGGTGGGAAAGGTAGTCGTTCCGATTGCCATGTGTCCGTGAGTTGCTTCTTCGGCAAAGAGAATAGGAATGCCCAATCGGGTATTTTCGACCGCATAACGCTGCATCTTGTTCATCACTTCTGCACTCTGACGAGGGTTAAGTCCGCTTTCGAGAGTTTTTTGCGTCCAAGGGTCGGCTCGCAATACCGCCCAAGCTCCTCCTATCGGCATATCGTTCATTCGTTGCTTGAAAAGAGCAGACAATTCGACCGTTTTGTCATCTGTCTTTTCGTACATAAACCAACCCAAAGGGCAGAGCAGCTGCCCTGTTTTCTCCTTTATGGTCATTCTCTTCAACAAATCGCTCACTCTATCCTCAATAGTGGCGTCTTTATCCTTATATATAAGTCGGTCGCTGCAAGAAGCAAGAGCGATTGTTGCCAAAATCAGACATACAAATCTTCTCATAGTTCAATCTTTAATGCCACACCATTCGTTCCTGCCAAGCCTTTTGGAAGGGTGATTGTGGTTGTGTTGTCTTTGGTTGTGTATTTTACTGCTTTCTTTGTGGCAAGATTTATGATTTTGCTCCCTTTTCGGGGTGTGTTTCCCTGCCAAGAAATTGTCAAAGGTTTGTTTTCTGCATCGTCTTTTTGCGGAATGACGGCATAGATTGTCTTTCGATCTTTTGAAGAGCTGAACCAGATGTTCTGTTCTGCGTTGGTATATATGGGAGTTGCAACTGTGGAGTAGATTGCTTCGCCGTTCTTATCTAACCACTTGCCGATTTCTTTGAGGCGAACGACAGCTTCGTCTTCAATAAGTCCCTCGGGCGTAGGACCAACTCCCAAAAGCAGACTGCCGCCTTTGGCAACAACTTCTGCCAAAACGGCGATAATCCGTGCAGGACTTTTGAATACAGGTCGCTTAACCCAGCCCCAATCGTTGGTCAAAGTCATACATGTTTCCCACGGATTTTGAAGTTGATGTTCGGGAATGCTTTGTTCTGGGGTCTGATAGTTCTCATATTTGCCTGCACAAGTGCGGTTTACGACAATGAGTCCTGGTTGTGCTTTGCGTGCAATGGCGACCAATTTGTCCATGTCGATGTCTTCGTCGGGAGCATCGCACCAACCGCCGTCCAACCATAGTATATCAACAGAACCATAGTTGTTCATTAGTTCAGCGATTTGAGAGTGTACATATTTCTTGTAGCATTCCCAACGCTCTGGATACCGACTTATCGGATAATTGTGGTGACGGTCGGCTGTGGCACGCTTTGACCACCAGTAGTATTGGCTGTGCCAGTCGGGCTTTGAGAAGTAACAGCCTGTCCAAAAGCCCTCCTTGCGAAAGGCATCGAACACATATTGTAGTATATCTTGTTTAGGATTGCCCGAAAAGCCGCTGTTGGTTACCTTATAGTCGGTTGTTTTTGTATCCCAAAGGCAAAATCCGTCGTGATGTTTGCTTGTGAATACCATATATTTCATTCCTGCCTGCTTCATTACCTCTGCCCACTGCTGCGGATTGAACTTTGTGGGATTGAAGTCCTTGCTCAAACCCCAATACCACTGCTTATAGTCTTCGTAATCTAAGACAGAATCGGGAGTAATCCAGTCTTCCGAAGTGATTGTCCACGATTCGCAAATGCCGGCAACGGAATATACTCCGTAGTGCATGAGAACTCCGAACTTCAAGTCTTGCCATTCGGATAGCTTTTTGATAACTTCGGGTTCTGTTGGTGCGATGTAATGTTCTGACTTCTCATGTACGAGAGATTGAGCGTCTATTGCAAGGCTTGATAAGAGGATTAAAGTAAAGATGATTTTCTTTTTCATCGTATTAAAGTGTTGATTGTAAACTGAAAATATTGTTTTTGTTTGTAACGATTGTTTGTTTTTGTTGCAAAATTAGCAAAAAGTATTCAGCAAAAGAGAGAAAAGAATGTATTTCAGATGAACAGATGTTTCTCCCATCTTGCTTTTCAGAGGTGCAGAAATTGAATTTGAGACTTCTAAAGCTGTGATTGTCAGATGGTATAATTCATTTGGGATATTGCAATTTCAAACTATGTTTCCAAATCGCCGTTTTGCTGAAATAAAACGCCGATTTATTTTACCAAAACGGCGTTTCGGCAGGATAAAACGGCGTTTTGGTAAACCCAACAGAATTAAGTAGTTACAACAACTCGAAATCAGTCTCTTTTTTTCGGGATTTGTGCAGAGGATTTGATGATACAAAATCGGGACTGCGGTCGGTTGCTCTCTTATTTAGAGCGTTTAATCAAATTATTTTTTGCTTTTTGCTCATTGGAACAAGAAAAAGTTGTATCTTTGCACGAAATTTTTTGCGGACTATGTGAATGGACGCAACAAGACAAATTGATAATACATAAATATGATAAATATAACATTGCCGGACGGCTCGGTAAAGCAATTTGAAGGACAGGTAACAGCCTTGGAGGTGGCAAAGACCATAAGCGAAGGTCTTGCCAGAAATGTTTTGTGTGCTTCTGTCGATGGTGAAATCGTCGAATTGAACAGACCGATAACCAAAGATTGCTCGCTAAAGCTCCATACATGGAACGATGTCGAAGGAAAACATACCTTTTGGCACTCGTCGGCTCACTTGCTTGCCGCAGCTGTTTTGGAACTTTACCCGAATGCGAAATTCGGAATAGGACCTGCAATCGAAAACGGCTTTTACTATGATATAGATTTCGGTGAAGAGGTTTTGTCGAGCGAAGACTTTGCGAAGATTGAAGCCAAGATGACCGAGATTGCAAGGAAAGGAGTCCAACTACATAGGAAAGAAGTGTCGAAAGCTGACGCTTTGAAGTGGTTTGAAGCCAAAGGAGAAGTATATAAGGTAGAACTAATCAACGATTTGGAAGACGGAACGATTACTTTCTACGAAAGCGGAAACTTTACAGACCTTTGTCGCGGACCGCACTTGGTAGATTTCTCGCCAATCAAGGCTATAAAAGTTCTTTCGCTTGCAGGAGCATATTGGAGAGGTGATGAAAAACGCAAACAGCTCACCAGACTTTATGCGATAACCTTCCCGAAGAAGAAAGAACTTGACGAATATCTCGCATTGCTTGAAGAAGCAAAGAAAAGAGACCATAGAAAACTCGGCAAAGAGTTGGAATTGTTTACTTTCTCTCAAAATGTGGGACAAGGACTTCCGCTTTGGTTGCCAAAAGGAACGGAGTTGCGTCTCCGTTTGGAGGCATTCTTGCGTAAAGTGCAAAAGAAATATGGTTATCAGCAAGTAATGACACCTCACATTGGCGATGTAAACCTATATAAGACCTCGGGACACTATCAAAAGTATGGTCAGGATTCTTTCCGTACCATAACAACTCCTTTTGAGGGCGAAGAATATATGTTGAAGCCGATGAACTGCCCTCATCACGTTGAGATATATAAGTCGAAGCCTCATTCTTACAAAGACCTGCCCGTTCGTTTGGCAGAGTTTGGTACTGTATATCGTTATGAGCAGTCGGGGGAATTGCACGGCTTGACAAGAGTGCGTTCTTTTACTCAGGACGATGCTCATATCTTCTGTACACCGGAACAGCTCAAAGACGAATTTTGTAAAGTCATAGATATAGTATTGTATATCTTCAAAACCTTGAAGTTTGACAACTTTACGGCACAGATTTCTTTGAGAGACCCTTCCAATACAGAGAAGTACATAGGAGATGATGCCGTTTGGGAAAAAGCAGAGAGAGCAATAGTTGAGGCTTCTGCCGAAAGAGGTTTGAAAACCGTCAGTGAAATTGGCGAAGCTGCCTTTTACGGACCAAAATTGGACTTTATGGTCAAAGATGCACTCGGAAGAAAGTGGCAACTCGGCACAATACAGGTCGATTACAACCTTCCGGAGCGTTTTGATTTGGAATACACGGGTGCAGACAATCAAAAACATCGTCCTATCATGATTCACAGAGCTCCGTTCGGCTCTATGGAGAGATTTGTGGCTGTATTGATTGAACATACCGCAGGAAAATTCCCATTGTGGCTCACTCCGGAACAATTCATCATACTTCCGATATCTGAAAAGTACGAAGAGTATGCAAAGAAGGTTCTTGCACAACTTGAAGACTTGGATTTGAGAGGAAGCATTGACGAAAGAAATGAGAAAACAGGCAAGAAAATCAGAGATGCCGAAGTAGCAAAAATACCATTCATGCTCATAGTTGGAGAAAAAGAACAGGAAGACGGAACAGTGTCGGTTCGCCGCCACGGAGAGGGAGACTTGGGCGTGATGAAATCCGAAGAATTTGCAACTTTGGTAAACAATATGGTGGCAAAAGAGTTAGAATAGAAAATAGAACAAACATTAGTATTAACAAATTATAGGAGGAACGCATTATAGCAACACCACAGCAGACTTTCAGAGGTAGAGGACCGCAGAAGAAAGTAGAACAACACAGAATAAATGAGAAAATAGAAGCTCCAACCGTAAGGGTAGTGGGCGAAGGTATTGAGACAGGGATTTATTCTCTCAGAGAAGCTCTCAGAATGGCAGAAGAAGCAGAGCTTGATTTGGTGGAAATATCACCAAATGCCAACCCGCCGGTATGTAAGTTGGTGGATTATCAGAAATTGCTCTATGAGCAAAAGAAAAAACAAAAGGAAATCAAAGCCAAGTCTGCGAAAGTTGTTGTCAAAGAGATACGTCTCGGACCTCAAACGGACGAACATGACTTCAACTTTAAGTTGAAACACGCCATAAGGTTCTTGCAAGAGGGTAACAAAGTGAGAGTGGATGTTTTCTTTAAGGGTCGAACTATTGTCTATAAGGAACAAGGTGAAACACAGTTGCTTAAATTTGCCGAGGCTTTGTTGGATTATGGAAAACCTGAGCAGATGCCAAAGTTGGAAGGCAAAAGAATGATAATGATTATCGCTCCTAAAAAATAAAATGGGAAAAACGGACGTTGTCCACACAATTAAATATAGTATAAACCAATCAAAAAAGGATGTAAGATGCCAAAAATGAAAACCAAATCGGCTGCAAAGAAACGTTTTGCAGTAACAGGTTCAGGCAGAATCAAGCGTAAACATGCTTACCACAGCCACATTCTTACAAAGAAGTCAAACAAGAGAAAGAGAATATTGGCTTCGACGACGGTGATGAGCAATGCAGACGCAAGAAAAGTCAGAGAGATGATTTAAGATTCTGCATGAGAAAACAAAAGTAAAAAGTAAAAAAATTGTAAGGTATTTATTAACCATTGTATTCAGCCGAGAAAGTGTCTTGACAAAAAGGAAAAAATAATTCGAGACCGCTGATACGAAAAAAAAGAAAAGTTATGCCAAGAGCAGTAAACGCAGTAGCGTCAAGAGCAAGACGCAAAAAGATTTTGAATCGCACCAAAGGTTATTGGGGCAGAGGTAAGAACGTATGGACAGTTGCCAAAAACAAATGGGAAAAGGGACAAACATACGCTTACAGAGACAGAAAAGTTAAAAAGAGAGAGTTTAGGGCATTGTGGGTTAACAGAATCAATGCTGCTTGCCGTTTGAATGATGTGTCTTATTCCGTTTTCATCGGATTGCTTCACAAGAACAACATAGCACTCAACAGAAAAGTGTTGGCAGATTTGGCTATGAATCACCCTGAAGCGTTCAAGGCAGTTGTTAATCAAGTGAAGAAAAGTAACTAACATCAAACACGAAAGGAGAGAGAAATGAGTAAACCGGAATTGATGCAATATGTAGATGGTTTGACTACCATAAAAGAATATCCAGATTTCAAGGCAGGAGACACAATCTCAGTAACATATAAAATCAAAGAGGGAAACAAAGAACGTCCACAGACATTCCAAGGTGTTGTTATACAACGTTCCGGAAGTGGTACAACTGAAACTTTCACAATAAGAAAGATTTCTGGTGGCGTGGGTGTCGAGAGAATATTCCCATTTGCTTCGCCGTTCATCGAAAAGATAGAAGTAAACAAGAGAGGCGTTGTTCGCCGTGCAAGAATTTTCTATTTGAGAGGTTTGACCGGTAAGAAAGCGAGAATTAAAGAGAAAAAGGTGAATCTTTCCAAGTAATCACCACAGATAATTTCATATTATCATTGTTTTTCATGAAGGAAGAGCCGTAAGGCTCTTCTTTTTGTTTTACCAAAAAGCTGTTTTATTCTCTTAAAATAAAGTCTTTTCGTTGTAGATTTGTTGTTTAGTGATTAGTTTCGGCGGATTTGTTCTTTTGCAGCTCTTTGACGTATTTTGAAGGCAGCATTTTGAAGTGTTTCTTGAATACTCGTAGAAATGTGGAGTAGGAGTTAAAGCCGCAGGAGCCGATGATTTCTTCCCAATCGACTTGTTGCAGGTTCTCTGTTGCGTTCAGCTTGTCGAGAACTGACGAAAGACGAAACTCATTCACATAGTCGTAAAACGTGGAGTGCTTTACGTTCTTGATATAGCTCGACAGGTATTGTCTGTTTGTGCCGAGCAGTGAGGCAAGTGAGTTGAGAGATAGGTCTTTGTTTAGGAAATATTTGTTGCTTTCGACAATTTCGTCAATGTTTTTCTTGATTGCTTTTTCGTGATAGGCTTTTTCATATAGTGAGCAGCTTTTGGGTTTGGTTTGTTCTTTACTATCGTTGTTTGTTGTGTAAATTTGTTGTTTCATTGCACTCTTTGTAATATACAGAGAGGCAATACCGGCAACCAAACACCAAAGAATGTCTATTATCAAGTTGTTTGAGTTGTAATAGGTCGAGAACCAAGATTTTTGAACTATACTTTCAACAATCCAAACTCCTGCCATGACAAGCAAAATTCTCAATACCACACATACCCATCGCAGATCGAAATATTGGAGGTCAGAGATGTTTTGTTTGAGCATGTTTGTGTATCGTTTTACTCTTACTTCCAATATGAAATAAAATAAAACCACTAAAATACAAGTCAAAATAATGTCGAAGAAATAGACGTAATCGCTGCCTGTTAGGGCATATACGATGACCGACAACACAAATGTGCAGGGTATGAGAAGAAGGTGTTTGAGTTTATAGAGTTTTGGAGAGATTAAATCGATGATAAAAACTATCCAGAGACTACTTACGCAGAAGTCGTATGTGAGAAATAATGTGTTTATAAAGTCTGCATTGTCTGATTTGTTGAATAACATTACGAAATAGTTGTTGAAAAATGCCAAAGCGTGGCAGCACAGTACTACGGAGAGTATCTTTTGAAATCTGTACTTGTATCCGTCCATTTTGAGCATGAAATGGCATAGCAACATCAAGCATGCTGTGATTCCTGAAAGGAAACAAAGTGTCAAAACGTAAAAATTTGTCTGTATCATTTTGCAAATTTACAAAAAGTTTTGAATATAGATTGCTAACTTCTAATCACTTATAATGTTTTTGAAAATTTGACACTTTCTTTTGAAGTATTGCAATGGTTTGTTTGTCAAAAGGTGATACCTTTGCATCTGTTGGCAGTTCGATAGAAAGTTGTAATTTTCTTTGTGTGCCGATTGGTATGAACACTACGATGTTGCTATAAAACTAAATTAAACCCCGCTCTCGTCCTTTCTCCATGGACGGGAGTTTTTTTTGTAGCTCAATCATCTAAAATCCGGCTTTGATTTTTGTAAATTTGCGAAAAAAAATCCGAAGAACAATAGGTTATTTTCTCCAAAACGAAGGGGAGAAGAGTACGAGTACGGTTGCAATTTCCAATCTGCCGAGATACATTGCCACAAACAATATCCATTTTGATATAACTGGAGCATCGGCAAACGAACCGAAGCCTCCGTATTCTCCGAGTGTAGGTCCAATGTTGGACACACAAGTTATGGCAGAGCTGAACGCCTCTTCCATGCCGAAACCGCTCAAAACGAGTGCGAACATCGTTACTATGAGAGATATAACGAACATAAGAAAGATAACCATTACGTTGTTCATCACATTATCTTGTACAATTTTGCCGTCCAGTTTCAGTGGCAGATAGGCAGATGAGTGAACGCCACGCTTTATTATCCTTCTTGCATTTTTGAACAGCAATATCATTCTCACTAATTTTAGTCCGCCTGAGGTAGAGCCGCTCATAGAGCCGCAGAACATGAGAAAGACCAAAATAAGAACGGCAGGCAGCGGCCAGAGTGAGTAATCGTCCAATACAAATCCTGTGGAAGATATGAAACTTACGGTATGGAACAAAGCACTTCTGAAAGCATATTCCACACTTGGGCTTTGCGGCAAAATCCATGCAAATATCACCAAGGCAGAGATGAGTATCGTCAGTACATATACCTTAAATTCTTCGCTCTTTCTCAGGTGTGAGAATTGTCCTTTGAAGCAATAGTATATCAAGATGAAGTTTGTTCCTGCCGGAATCATGAAAAGTATCATCATATACTGCAAAAGCGGTGAGAATGCGGCGGCAGAAGAATTTTTTGTGGAATATCCGCCCGAGGCAAGGGTGGAAAAGGCATGGTTGAGGGCGTCAAAAAAGTCCATTCCGCACAGAGTATATACTGTGCAGCAGATTGCGGTCAGCACAAAATAGACTCCGCAGATGATTTTACCTGTTGTTCCTATGTGAGGTGAGATTTTGGTTTTGCTCGGTCCTGCACTCTCGGCAGAAAATAGTGCCATGGCTCCGCCTCCAATCGAAGGAATGAACGAAATGACTATTACCACAATTCCCACTCCTCCAATCCAGTGGGTGAGGCTTCTCCACAGCAGAATGCCTTTGGGAAGTGCTTCCAAATCGTCAAGGTTACTTGCTCCGGTTGTGGTAAATCCCGACATGGTTTCAAGTGCTGCCGTGCTAAAGTCTTTTGCATATCCGCCAATCAGGTATGGCAGTGTGCCGAAAAAGGTCATTATCAACCAGATTGAGGCAACTATCAAAATGCCGAGGCGTCGGTCAATGTCAATCTTTTGAGGACGAATTGCAAAGCGAAGCAATGTTCCTACTGAAAGAGTTATCAGTGCCGACAAAAAGATGCTTGGTGCATCGCCCTGCCCATACCAAAGTGCTGCAATGAGAGAAATGAACATAAATCCGGCCTCTATTATCAACAGAAGTCCGATTACCTTCAATCCTGTCAGTATTTGATTTTTTTCAATGCTTCTCATGGCGTCTTTTTTGAGTTGTCGCAAAGCAGAGAAACGGCTTTGCGAGTATTCATTTATCCTTTGAGCCGGCTTGTTTGCGGAGTTTAGCTCTGTGAAGGTGAATGTGGAGGGTATAGGTCGGCAATTTGCTCAATCGAGAGTGCTTCGTCTAAGGAGTGCTCTCCAATTTTGGTTCTGCAAAGCGACGAAAGATAAGCTCCCGATTGCAGTCTTTCGCCAAAGTCTCTGGCTATAGAGCGAATGTATGTCCCTTTTGAACATCTGATACGAAATGATACTTCCGGCATCTGCACATCGGTTATTTCAAATTCGGCAATGTGTATTCGGCGTTGCTTTATCTCGATGTCTTTTCCGTCTCTTGCCTTGCTGTATGCCCTTACACCTCCGACTTTTATTGCAGAAAAGATTGGCGGAGTTTGCATTTGCTCTCCAAGGAAGCTCTCTGCTGTTTGCAGAATGCTTTCGCGTGTTATGTGGTCGGTCGGATAGGTTGTGTCAATCGGCTTTTCTTTGTCGTAACTTGCCGTTGTACCTCCGAGAGTGAACACTCCGGTATATTCTTTCTCCTTTGCCTGAAACTCTTCTATGCGTTTGGTATATCTGCCTACGCACAAAATCAAAAGCCCTGTTGCCAAAGGATCGAGCGTTCCTGCGTGTCCTATCTTTATCTTCTTGGTGTTGAAATGTTTTTTGAGGATAAACTGCACCTTTTTGGTGGCTTGAAACGAACTCCACTCGTATGGTTTGTTCAACAGTAGGTATCCTCCTTGTTCAAGGTCTATTCTCACTACGCAACCTCCAATGGAATACCGCAAAACATAAGTATGATTATCAGCAATCCGACAACAATTCTGTAATATCCGAATGCTTTAAATCCATACTTTGTAAGAAAGCTGATAAAAAACTTGATTGCTAAAATGGCAACAATAAAAGCAACAAGGTTTCCTATCAAAAGCGTTGCCAAATTGTCGCTCAACAATTGCATTCCGCTTTCTGAGGTAAAGGCTTTGAGCAGTTTGTATCCCGAAGCGGCTGCCATGGTCGGCACGGCAAGGAAAAAGGAGAACTCGGCTGCTGTTTTGCGTGAGAGTTTCTGTGTCATACCTCCCACGATTGTTGCCATTGAGCGGCTCACTCCCGGAATCATTGCAACACATTGAGCCAAACCTATCATAAAACTCTTTTTGTAGGTGATGGTTTGGTCTTTTGCCGGGTTGTTAAACCACTTATCGACAAACAGCATGAACACTCCTCCGACTACAAGCATGATTGATACAACCCATACGTTCTCCAAGAAGCTGTCAATCAAGTCTCCTGCCAAGAAACCGATGATTGCGGCAGGTATAAAAGCCACCAAAAGCTTCCAATAGAACTCCCAAGTTTGGAAGAAACGCTTCCAATACATTACAAGGACTGAAAGAATGGCTCCAAACTGAATGCAGACCGTGAAGAGCTTGATAAATTCATCGCTTTTGATACCTAAAATTCCCTGAGTGATAATCATGTGTCCTGTTGAGGAGACCGGCAGAAATTCTGTCAGACCTTCGACTATCGAAATGATGATTGCTTGTATTGTATTCATTGTGTTACTTTGCTTTTTTCATGATTGCATAAACTTCCACTACCAATCCTCCTACTATAAAGACCGGTGCCCACAACATTCGACGGCTGTTGAAAAGTGCTTCGCTGAATTGGTCGGGATTGTTGCTGCCTCCACCGCTCAATAAGATGTATCCTATTGCCAAGATGACCAAGCCTATTCCCATTATGATGTAATTCCATTTTCCGAAGACGAAATCTCTTTTTGTGTCTTCCTGAGGTTTGTTTGTCTTTTCCATTTCGATTATTTTTCTATTTGTATAATTTGCTGCTGTTTAAGTTCATGCTCTTGCGAACGGCATTGTAGGTAAAGCAGAAGGAGAGAAGCACTCCCAAAACTACGATTGCTACTCCCACAAATGCGTATATTTTTATGTGTTCTGCCAATACCAAGCCTTTGATGCCCGAATAAACCCAATAGAGTACTCCTGCGAGCAATCCGTCGGCAACAAGTGAGCCTATAAGTCCCAAAATTACTCCGCGAACAACAAAAGGTCGGCGAATAAATCCGGCTTTTGCTCCAACAAGTTCCATTGAGCGTATTTGCAAACGTTTGCTGTTTATCGTAAGTCGAATTGTGTGATTGATAAGAGTAACGGCTATGAAGAGCAAACATAAGAAGAGTACGAATATAAAGGCACTTATGTTGTAAATTGCGTCATTGATGTCGGTTACAAGGTCATGACGATAATCTACAACATCGACTATGTCTTTTGCTTCCACGGTTACGATGAATTGTTTGATTTCCGAAATTTTCAGAGCTTGGGCTTTGAGGTTTACTTCGATAGATGCTTGGTAGGGATTGACCGAATCTAATACTGAAAGGTGGTCTTCACCCATTACTTTGTTCATCATCTGTGCTGCCTGCTCGGAAGAGATAAATCGAGTCGATTTAACCTTTGGATTTTTCTTTATTTCGTCCTCCAATTCTTTTGCTTGTTGCTCATCGGTGCCAAGGTTGAGATACACCGTAAAAGAAACTTGTTCCTTGATTTGCTGACTTGTGGTGTAGGTATGGTAAATAAACAAGGTTATAAAGCCCAAAAGAAACATCACAAGTGAGATGCTCAATACTGTGGAGAAGTTTACGCTCCAAAGAATGAATGATTTGTGTTTGTGTCTTGTGTTCATATCAAAAAAATATCGGGCAAAGGTACAAAAAAAGCACTTTATGGCAAAATAAAACGCCGAGATAGCTGTTTTTTTTGTAGTTTTGTCGTCAAAATTGGAGGATATGCAAAAGGTATATGTTGAGAAATTCGGAGGGGCTTCGGTCAATACTTCATCGGCAGTGAAGAATGTTTTGTCTATATTGGGAAGTGAGAAACGCAAACGCATAGTTGTTGTTTCGGCAATGGGAAAAACAACCAATGCTTTGGAGAAAGTGGTCAATCTTTGGCACAACGAACGTCGTGTTGATGAGAAAGATTTTGAGGCTTTACTATCTTATCATTTTGAAATAATTGACGGTTTGTTCAAAAAGGAGAATGACCGCATGGCTTGCCGCTCCTTGGTCACTCTTATGCTTGAAGAGTGCAGGGCAAAGATACTTACACTCAATCCTAACGACTATGACTTTTTGTATGACAGCATTGTGTCTTATGGAGAGCGGGTTTCGACAAGTATCATTTCCTCATACATGAGTGCCGAAGGCTTCTCTCACCGACATATTTCTGCACCCGATTTTATCAAGACAAACAATAATTTTCGCACTTCCGACCTCAAATGGAAGCAAACCGAAACTCTTATAAAGCAAAACCTGCTTCCGCTTTTTGATGTTTGTGATACGGTTTTGACGCAGGGCTTTATAGGTTCGACCAAGGAGGGATACACAACAACGCTCGGCAGAGAGGGTTCGGACTTTTCGGCAGCAATTTTTGCATATTGTTCGGATGCGGAAAGCATGACGATATGGAAAGATGTGTCGGGCGTGATGAACGCAGACCCGAAGAAGATGAAAAATACCATGCTTCTCGAAACAGTGCCATACAAGGAGGCAATAGAACTCTCATACTACGGAGCATCAATTATTCACCCCAAGACGATAAAGCCTTTGGAGAACAAACAAATACCATTGTATGTAAAGAGCTTCAACAATCCGCAGGACAAGGGTACGGTAATATCCGATTGCAAGGAGCTTTGTCCTCTTGTGCCGAACTATATCTTCAAAGACAATCAGACTTTGCTCTCTGTGTATCCCAAAGATTTCTCTTTTATTGCCGAAGAGAATATTTCCAAAATTTTTGAAGTGCTTTCTACATTCGGAATAAAGGTAAACATGATGCAAAATTCGGCTTTGAGTTTCTCGGTTTGCTTTGACAGAAATGACAATCTGCTGCCCGAAATTATCGAAACTTTGCAACAATCGTACGTTGTGAGATATAACAACTCTCTTTGTCTGCTTACGATAAGACACTATGAAGAAAACTCGGTTTCAAACGCTCTGAATACCGAACAATATCGCATCTTGATAGAGCAAAAGAGTCGTATTACTCTACAGTGTCTTGTCGAAAGAAAAGCCGATAGTTGAAAGCAAATGTCGGAGCGAAGGGTAAATCTTTTGACCCAAGGTTTGGACTTTTGCTTTTGAAATCCAGAGTGCTTTTGTTATTCCTTCCTCTTTTTGAGGAGTTAGTTTGTCGGTGCAATCCGAGAACATATCATACCAATGAGTTTCTTTGATTTCGCGTCTGCCCTTCATTATATATGTATGGTAAGTAACGCCTATCTTTTCTCCCAATCTGAGGCAGGAAACGCCCGTTTCTTCTTCCACTTCTCTTGTTGCCGTAAAGTCCAAAGCCTCACCCTGCTCTCTGTGTCCCTTGGGCAAGTCCCAGTGTCCGGCACGATAGATGAACAAATAGTCGTTCGATTGGTTGCGAACCAAACCTCCTGCCGCCTGAACGAAAACTAAGCCTTCCGTTGCCTTGAAAAACACTTGCTCTATGGGTAAACTTTTAACAAAAATTATGATATTTTGTCGGCAATCGTCCTCAAAAAAACTGCGAAAATCGATTGAATTTATCGTCTCTGGAGTGCATTCTATCACCCTTTCGTCCGCATGAAAAAAAACATCGGATTGTTCATTTAGGATACAAATCCTATTGTATTTATTGAAAATGTTGTACCTTTGCATCATGATTTTGAATAAAGAAACAGCTAAACAAGCAGCTCGATTTTTATTGCAAATTAAAGCAATAAAGTTGAATAATGAAAGCCCCTTCACTTGGGCTTCCGGAAGAAAGTCGCCAATTTATTGCGACAACAGAGTAACTTTGTCATATCCCGACATCAGAACTTTTATCCGCCAACAGTTCGTTGCAATCGTCAATGAGCTGTATGCAGACGTTGATGTGATTGCCGGTGTTGCCACCGGAGGAATTGCACAGGGTGTCTTGGTTGCACAAGACCTCGGAAAGCCTTTTGTTTATGTGCGTCCCGAAGAAAAGAAACACGGTTTGGGCAACAAGATTGAGGGCGATTTGAAAAGCGGACAGTCGGTTGTGGTTATCGAAGACTTGATTTCCACGGGTAAAAGTAGTTTGCAGGTTGTAGATGCTTTGAGAGATGCAGGTTGCAGCGTCAAAGGTATGGCTGCAATCTTTACTTACAATCTCGAAGTGGCAAAGCAGGCATTTGAAACCAAGGATGTGCTTCTCAACACCATAACAGACTATCACACATTGATAGATTTGGCAGCCGAAGAGAGCTTTATAAGTCAGGAAGACTTGATTTCGCTTACAAAATGGAGGGAAAATCCCGAATTGTGGTCAGAACAGAGAATGAAATAACGATTTTACATTAAAACAGATTAAAGAACACGGGCGTTATAATACGAATGTAACGCCCTTTTTAGTTGATTGATATGATTAAAACAGAGAGTAAGACGACCGAAATAAAAAGAAACGTCGAGTTTGTCTATGATTATTTGAAGAACTTCTCGAATTTTTCGATGATGGCAAACGATAAAATTGAGAATTTCAAATCTACAGAAGACAAGTGCAGCTTTACGATTAAGAACATGGGCAACTTTGGCATCAAGATGCTTTCAAGAGTTCCTAACGAGCGTATTGTAATAACAAATGACACCGATGTGCCTTCGTCCATGCCGTTTAATTTTTTGCTGACCATAGACTTTGAAAAGACAGAACCATACAAATGCAATGTGAAGGCGACAATCGAGTTGGACGTTCCTCAAATGATGGCGATAATGGTCAAAAAACAAATTGCAAAAGCGGCAGATACCTTAGTTGAAACGCTTAAGCAACGAATGGAAATGATGATGTAGCAACACATTATTTTTTTTGCAACAAAATAACTCTTCGTTTCAGTGGAGCAAAACGCCGTTTCAGCAAAATAAAACGCCGATTTATTTCGTCAAAACGCCGTTTTGTCCACAGGTAACAAAGATTGAATTTAAGGGATTGATTTATAGAACTATAAAATCTTGAAAGAGATGATGGATTTGGCAGCTTTGAGGAAAGAGTTTCCCGTTTTGGAAGAGAAAGTGAACGGAAAACCATTGATATATCTTGATAATGCGGCAACAACACAGAAACCTCGTTGTGTGATTGAGGCAATGAGCGATTATTATCTTCATCACAATGCCAACGTTCATCGAGGTGTGCATACTTTGAGCCAAAGGGCGACCGATATGTTCGAGAATGTGAGAGCGAAAGTGAGAGATTATCTGTGTGCAGACAAGAGTAGCGAGATTATCTACACAAGAGGTACTACCGAAGGCTTGAACCTACTTGCCGAAACTCTCACTCAGTCGATGAAAGAGGGAGACGAAATCCTGCTTACCGAGAGTGAACACCACTCAAACATTGTTCCGTGGCAGATAGCCGCCACAAAACGCCGTCTTGTCGTCAAAGTAATTCCGATTGATGACAACGGAGAGTTGCAAACAGACAAGTTGGAAAGCCTTATCACCAAGCGAACCAAGATACTTTCCCTTGCACAAGTGTCAAATTCTCTCGGGGTTGTTCACCCTCTTGACAAAATTATTCCAATGGCAAGAACCATAGGAGGCAAAGACCTTAAAATCATTGTCGATGGAGCTCAAGGCATTGTACATTCAAAGGTCAATGTGAAAAAGTTGGGTTGTGATTTTTATTGTTTCTCGGCTCACAAGCTCTATGCCCCCATGGGAATAGGCATTGTCTATGGTCGGGAGGAGATTTTAAGCACTCTTCCGCCTTATCAGGGAGGAGGGGAGATGATTGAGAGCGTCGATTTTGACAAAACGACCTTCAATGTTCCTCCATACAAGTTTGAAGCCGGCACTCCTTCGGTTGCAGATGTTATAGGCTTGGGTGCGGCATTGGATTTTTTGAACAACTTGAACATGGACGAAGTTTTTGCTCATGAACACGATATATTGAACTATGCCCAAGAGGGACTTAAATCAATAGAAGGAGTGAAGGTTTATGCCGAAAAAGCTCCCAAGGCAGGCTGTCTTTCTTTCAATGTAGAGAATGTTCATCCTTTTGATCTGGGAACGCTTTTGGATCAGTTGGGAGTTGCAATTCGTACCGGACATCACTGTGCCCAGCCGGTTATGAAGCACTTTGATATTCCCGGAACGGCAAGAGCATCGTTTGCACTCTACACCACAAGAGAAGAAATCGACATTTTGCTTTCATCTCTTCAAAGAGTTATTCCCATGTTGAGCCGATAGATGGATTGTCTTATGGCAGACAGCTACCTTACAATCGAAAGTCCCTGCGAGGGATTGTACAAAGAAAAAGGCAGTAAGTTCTTTGCCTTTGCCTATCCGGTCGAAAATGTTTCTCAGGTGAAGGAAATTCTTTCCGACTTGAAGAAAAAGTATTACGATGCCACACATCATTGTTATGCTTATATCATCGGGTTTGACAAAGAAGAGTACAGAATGTGCGATGACGGAGAGCCTTCTTCGACGGCGGGCAAACCAATTTACGGACAGCTACTTTCAAATAATTTGACCAATGTTTTGATAGTGGTCATACGCTACTTCGGAGGCACAAAACTCGGAGTGAGCGGACTGATTAAAGCCTACAAGACCTCGGCAGAGGTTTGCCTTGCCGAGGCTTCGATTGTTGAAAAAAAAGTTCGACAAATCTATAAAATAGCCTTTCAATATGAGAAAATGAATGCCGTCATGGGATTGCTCAAACGTTATGATGCATTGCAGAGAAACCACAATTTCGATACACAATGCTCGATTGAGATTTTGATAAACCGAGAAGTCGAAAATAATTTTGTGGAAGAAATTTCCAAGCTGCAAAATGTGGATTTTGAATTTTTGACAAGTGTATAACTACTCTTCAAAGTAATAAAATTCTTGTAAGTTATTGATTGTCAAGTTGTGATTTTGCTCAAAAAAGTCGCTGCTTCGTGTTGAAAAAAGTTTCTTGAAAATTTTTTTAATTGCAAATATTTTCGTATAAGAGCCTTTCTTGCTTGCGTAAAAAGTGTTTTTAGGTTGCAATTCAAGTATATAGAAAGGTTGAAAATTTGAAATCAAATAAAATCTTCAAAAAGGGACAAAGAAACTCGCCGAAGCTATAAGAATAAATTTTGAATTTTCCAAAACAAAATCGATAAATATTTTCCACAATAAAAGATGTACCTTTGCAATCGAGGAAAACAGAGGTGGGGAAGCGTTTGAGTTGTCGGATGCAAGACCGCTCTGCTTGCACTAAAAGCACGAAATAAAACACAGAATCGTAAAGTAGAACTGAAATTATGCAAAAGGATTGTAATCAAGTTTGGCAAAATTGTTTGGACTTCATAAAGGATATATTGCCCGACAAGCACATATTTGAGACATGGTTCGTTCCATTGAAGCCATTGGCTCTTCAAGACGACACATTGACCCTCAAAGTGCCGAGTATGTTCTTTTGTGAGTGGTTGGAAGCAAATTACATCAACGAATTGCGAGCTGCCATCAAGAAAGAATTGGGCGAAGGAGGTAAGCTGATCTACTCTACGGTGATTGACAGCTCTGCCGTGGGAGCTGATGTCAAACTACCTTCAAACGATAGGAAGGCCACACAGAACAAATCGACCACAATACCTATGAATATGGACACAGACGTAAAAGGTTTCCCAAATCCGTTTGTTATTCCGGGTTTGAAGAAAATCAAGGTAAACTCTCAGCTCGATGAGAACTATTCCTTTGATAATTTTGTCGAGGGTGCTTGTAATCGTTTGGCGCGTTCTGCCGGTTATGCGGTAGCTCAAAATCCGGGAAAGACGGCTTTCAATCCTCTTTTCATATATGGTAATGTGGGATTGGGAAAAACGCACCTTGTTCATGCGATTGGCTTGGAGACAAAGCAACGTTATCCCGATAAGACAGTTTTATACATAAGTGCAGAGCAGTTTTTTCAGCAGTATGTGGACAGTGTGAAGAATAAAACGACAAATGATTTTCTTCAATTCTACCAAATGATGATTGATGTGCTGATTATTGACGATATTCAGTTCTTTGCCAACAAGCAAGGGACGCAAGATGTGTTTTTTCAGATATTTAACGGACTTCATTCGGCAGGTAAGCAGCTCATAATAACCTCTGACAAGTCTCCTGCCGAGCTTTCGGGATTGGAACAGCGTGTAATATCGCGTTTGAAGTGGGGATTGAGTGCCGATTTGCAAGTGCCGGATGCACCAACCCGTATAGAGATCATCAGACGTAAACTCTTGAAAGACGGAATTGACAATGTGCCGGAAGATGTCATCGAATATCTTGCTTATAATGTCAGTACAAGTGTCAGAGAGTTGGAAGGAGTGTTGATATCACTTCTTTTCCAAAGTTCAATCAACAAATCCGGAATTACAATAGAACTCGCCAAAGAATTGATAGACAAGTTTGTCAAGAGTTCTTCAAGAGAGATGTCGATAGAATACATACAGAAAGTGGTATGTGATTATTTCTCTATTCCGATAAGCCTAATGCTTTCAAAAACTCGAAAAGGCAATGTGGTGGCTGCAAGACATATTTCGATGTATCTTTCTCGTAAGCATACGCAAAGCTCTCTTGCAACCATAGGTTCAAAATGTGGCAACAAAGACCATGCAACCGTTCTGCACGCCTGCAAGTCTGTTCAAAATAGTTATGATACCGACAAACGTTTTAGGGCAGATTTGGACGAAATAGAGAAGTTAATCAACGAGTAATCTTTGCATTGAATTACGATATTGGAGTTTTCATGATCATTTGTTTTCGTAAGGTCCGGTTGTTTTCGGACCTTTTTTGTTTGTTTTGAGCATGGAAGGGTAACAAAACGCCCTTTCGTCATGACAGAACGCCGTTTTGGCAAAATAAAACGGCGTTTTACGAATGAAAAAACGCCGTTTTAATCTTCGCAAAAAGGCGTTTTATTTTGGGGTAATCTGTTTTTACTGTTTTGAGTTGTTTTTCGGAGGTGGTTGATTCAAATAAAAAAACGCCGCAACTTGTGTTGTTGCAGCGTTTTGTCAATTTTGATGATATATTTTCTTACTTGCTTTGCAAATATTCGTCTATGCTTTTGGCAGCTTTTTTACCTGCACCCATTGCGAGTATGACTGTGGCTGCTCCCATGACGGCATCTCCTCCTGCAAAGATACCTTGTCGAGATGTTTGTGCGTGTTCGTCAGTTTTTATGCCTCCCCAATCTGTCGCATCGAGACCTTCGGTTGTGTCGGTTATCAGTTTGTTTGGAGCAGTTCCCAATGCCATTACAACACAATCGGCTTTTAATTCGTGTTCACTGCCTTTGACTTCGATAGGGGAGCGTCTGCCGCTTGCATCAGGCTCTCCCAATTCCATTCTAACACATTTTACTGCTTTAACCCAGCCTTGCTCGTCGCCAACTATTTCTATCGGATTGGTCATAAAGTGAAATTCTATTCCCTCTTCCTTTGCGTGTTCAACCTCTTCAACTCTTGCAGGCATCTCTGCCTTACTTCTTCTATACACAAGGTGAACTTCTGCTCCGAGACGCTTTGCTGTTCTTGCGGCATCCATTGCCACGTTGCCACCTCCCACAACTATGGTTACCTTTCCCGGATATACGGGAGTGTCATACCCTTCTTTGTATGCTTTCATGAGGTTGCTGCGGGTCAATAGTTCGTTTGCCGATACCACTCCGTTGAGATTTTTGCCCGGAATGTTCATAAACTTAGGCAATCCTGCTCCGGAGGCAACATAAACGGCAGAAAATCCTTCTTTGTCGAAAAGTTCGTCAATCGTTATGCTGCGTCCTATGATTACATCGGTGATTATTTTTACTCCGAGCTTCTTTACGTTTTCCACTTCGGCTCTTACAACGCTTTCTTTCGGAAGTCTGAACTCCGGAATGCCATATACCAAAACTCCTCCCGGGGTATGCAATGCCTCAAATATGGTTACGTCATATCCCATCTTGGCAAGCTCGCCTGCACAGGTCAATCCGCTCGGACCGGAACCCACAACGGCAACTTTTTTGTTTTTTGCAGGAGCAATTTCTGAGAAATTGAGCTTGACGTCTCTTGCCCAATCGGCAACAAAGCGTTCAAGTTTTCCTATTGCAACGGGGTCTCCTTTCTTTCCGAGGATACAACTGCCTTCGCATTGGGTCTCTTGTGGACATACTCTGCCGCATATTGCGGGTAGTGCGGAAGAAGAGCTTATTATCTTGTAGGCTTGGGCAAAGTTTCCGTCTCTTACCTGACGCACAAAGGCAGGTATGTCGATTGAAACAGGGCAGGAGCTTTTGCAACCGGGGTTTTTGCATTGCAAACAGCGGTCTGCCTCTTCCATAGCCTCCTCTGCGGTGTATCCGTAGCACACTTCGTCAAAGTTGGTTGCTCTTATCACGGCATCTTGTTCTCTTACGGGAACACGGCGACGCTTGATTGTGTGATTGACTTCGGCAGTCAGGTTACATTTATGGTCTTTGCTGTCGGTAGCTATTTCATGCGTTTTGAACATTGCCTGTCTTCTCATTGCCTCATCAAAATCTACAAGATGAGCATCAAATTCCGGACCATCGACACAGGTGAACTTTGTTTTTCCTCCTATTGTTACTCGGCATGCTCCGCACATTCCTGTTCCATCGACCATGAGAGAGTTGAGGCTGACGGTGGTTTTCAATCCCAATTCTTTGGTCAAAAGGGACACGAACTTCATCATAATCATCGGACCTATCGCAACAACTTCGTCATACTTCTGTTGCTTTTGCTCAACCAAATGTTTGATAGCGTCGGTTACCAATCCGTGCATTCCATAGCTGCCATCATCGGTGCAAACAAGTAAATTGTCTGCATATTCCTTTATCATATCTTCGAGAATGAGCGTTGCTTTGGTTTTTGTGCCTATGATGACGTCGGCTTTCATGCCATGGGCTTTCACCCATTTGAGTTGGGGATAGACAGGGGCTGTTCCGACACCGCCGGCAACGAACAAAAATCTTTTATTCTTCATTTCCTCTTGGTCGAGGTGCATAAACTCAGATTCTTTTCCTAAAGGACCTACAACATCCTTCAATCTGTCGCCCACACCGAGTCTCGCCATTTTTTCTGTCGATTTTCCGACAATTTGGAATACCAAGACGATAGTTCCTTTCTCTTTATCATAATCGCAAATCGTCAAAGGAATTCTCTCGCCTTTATCGTCTATTATCACGATTACGAATTGTCCCGGTTTGGCAGCTCTTGCCACCCATTTTGCATCAACTTCCATAAGGAAGATGTTGCTTGTCAGTTTTTCTTTTCGTCTTATTTCAAAATTCATGACTTTGTTTCAAATTTTAATTTGTCAAATTCCTTTATTTCGTTTTCGGTTAATCCGAGTTCAATTTTTACTTTGGTTTCGGTTGGTTTTGAAAGCACAATCAACAAAATTGATATTGCACAAAACAAAAGGTAGCCCGGTGCGGCACAAACCACAAGTCCTACAACAGCAATGAGACTTACGCTCGCATAAAGCATCATTCGTTTCATTATTGCAGTGCGATATTTTTCTGCTTTTTGGGGAAGGTCGGCTGTTTTGAGGCTTTCGATTTTTCTTCTGGTCGATTTGCCTGCCGAAAACACGCATAAAACCATCAGCAACATCAAGGCGTATGAGAATATTACCGCATTTCTTCCGCTCACATTGGCTTCAAATCCGATAAAGTAATAAATGGCTGCGGCAAATCCCGAAGTCAGCAGGTTGATTGCAAGGGTTGCAATCCATACCTTGTCGAGAAGTTTCAAATATTTCTTCATTGCAATGTTTTCTTCTTTCAAATTGTTTTGCAAAGGTAGGCAAATAAAAGACACAAAGGCTCATTCTGCCGCCAAAAACGATGTTTTTACACTATCTTATCTCCAACCATTTGTGTGTTTGCAAGCTCAAAGCCCAGCGAGGGTGGCGTTTGACAAAGTCGATAATCATTTCGATAACTTTTTTGTTCACAGACCATTCGGCTTGTAGCGAAAGGCGAATTTTTTTGCCCGTTTCAGCGAAATAAAACGCTGTTTTATTCTCGTAAAACGCCGTTTTGGCAAGGTCATCTCGGCGAGTTATCACGAGCTTTATTTCGTCGGCAAAAATTAGGTTTTCTTCAAGCGGAGGGCAGTTGTCTTTTGGCGATATGCAGACCCAATCCCACTTGCCGCTCATAGGAAGAGATGCGGAGGTTTCGAGCCATAGTTTTTTTCCTTTGGCACAAAGGGCTTTGCAAATGGGGTCAAGGTTGTACAGAAGCGGTTCTCCTCCCGTTATCACCACGTTTTCGGAAGGGTATTCGGACACCTGCTCTGCAATTTCTTTGACGCTCATGGTCCTACATTTTGAAATATCCCAAGTAGCTTTGCTGTCGCAAAACTCACAATGGACATTGCAACCGCAAAGCCTCACAAAGCCTGCCGCAATCCCCGTGTGAAAACCCTCACCCTGCAAAGAGTAAAAACACTCTGCCACAGGCAGATACTCTCCGCTCAAATACAAATTGTCTTCTTTCGTGTTCATCGTTTATAAGCTCGATGGAAACAAAAAAATTAAGGCGTGAGCCAATCGGTTCACGCCCACATTATTCTATTTCAAGCTATTCAGCTTCGTATATTTCGTGTTTGTAAGCCTTCATGGTATTATCCAAAAGCGAAACGATGGTCATCGGACCCACACCGCCCGGAACAGGGGTAATGGCACTGCACTTTGGTGCAACCTCGTCAAACTTAACATCTCCGATAATTCGATAACCTTTCTCGTTGTCGGCAGGCACTCTGTGAATACCCACATCTATAACCACCGCACCTTCTTTGACCATATCGGCTGTAACAAATTCGGGCTTGCCTATTGCAACTATCAAAATATCTGCACTACTGCATATTTCCTTTATGTTCTTTGTTTTGGAATGACAAAGAGTTACCGTGCAGTTTGCCTTCTTTGAGTTTCTGCTCATAAGAATTGCCATAGGCGTACCAACAATGTTGCTTCTGCCAAGCACAACGCAGTGTTTGCCTTCGGTTTCTATGTTGCTGCGGTCAAGAAGCTGTTTTATACCATAAGGAGTTGCCGGAATATATGTAGGCATTCCGAGCATCATTCTTCCTCCGTTTGAAGGGTGGAAGCCATCTACATCTTTGCTCGGAGCAATTGCTTCAAGCACTTTTCGTTCGTTGATGTGCTTTGGCAAAGGTAACTGTACAATATAGCCATCTACTTCGGGGTCTTTGTTCAAAAAGTCGAGTGTTTCCAAGAGTTCTTTTTCCGAGATACTTTCCGGAAATCTATATACAGAGGAAGTGAAGCCTACTTCTTTGGATTGTTTTTCCTTGCTGGCAACGTACGAGAGGCTTGCTCCATCTTCACCCACAATGACGGCAACCAAGTGAGGCGGTCTCTTGCCTTCTGTGAGCAAATCTTGAACTTCCTTTGCTATTTCTTCCTTTATTGTCTTTGCAATCACTTTTCCGTCAATCATGACGGGTTTTTCTCTTTTTTCCATATCGTTATTTTACCTCCTTCTCATGTTTCTCATTGAGTTTAACTTGCCACTGCTCATCATTTTCATCATTTTGCGGGTCTCTTCAAACTGTTTCATCAATCGGTTTACTTCTTCTATCGAGTTGCCGCTTCCTCTTGCTATTCGGCGACGGCGAGAGGTGTCAATTTTTGCAGGGTGCTTTCTTTCGTAAGGTGTCATCGAACCAATCATTGCTTCGATAGATTTGAATGCATCGTTGTCTATATCGACGTCCTTGACCATTTTGTTAAGTCCGGGTATCATTCCGACCAAGTCTTTGAGGTTACCCATTTTTTTGATTTGGGCAATCTGTCCGAGGAAGTCGTCAAAATCAAATTCGTTTGACTTGATTTTTTTGGTAAGTCGGCGAGCCTGCTCTTCATCATACTCAGCCTGTGCTTTTTCTACCAAAGACACAATATCTCCCATGCCCAAAATTCGCGATGCCATACGGTCCGGGTGGAACACATCGAGGTCTGACATCTTTTCTCCCAAGCCTACGAACTTTATGGGCTTGTTTACAACGTGGCGAATGGTCAATGCCGCACCTCCTCGGGTATCTCCGTCGAGCTTTGTGAGGACTACTCCGTCAAAGTCAATCTTTTCGTTGAATGCCTTGGCGGTATTGACTGCGTCCTGACCGGTCATCGAATCTACAACGAAGAGTGTTTCCTCGGGATTGACAGCCTGCTTTACGTTGTATATCTCTTGCATCATTTGTTCATCGACTGCAAGACGTCCTGCGGTATCTACAATCACCACATCGAAAGAACGGCTTTTTGCATGAGCCACTGCGTTCTTTGCTATTGCAACAGGGTCTTTTGAATCTTCTTCTGTATATACTTCTGTGCCGATTTGTTCAGCTAAGACTTTCAACTGGTCGATTGCAGCCGGTCTGTAAACGTCTCCTGCTACCAAGAGAACTTTTTTGTTCTTCTTTGTTTTGAGGAAGTTTGCCAACTTGGCAGAGAAAGTCGTCTTTCCGCTACCTTGAAGACCTGCAATCAAAACGACGGCAGGGCGACCGTTAAGGTTCAATCCGCTGCTTTCGCCTCCCATAAGCTCGGTAAGTTCGTCTTTTACGATTTTTACCATCAGCTGACCCGGTTCTACCGAAGTCAGAACGTCTCGTCCGAGGGCTTTTTCTTTGACAGTATTACAAAATTCCTTCGCAATGGAATAGCTTACGTCGGCATCAATCAACGCTTTGCGGACTTCCTTGAGACTTTCCGCAATGTTTATCTCATTTATCTTGCCTTTACCTTTTAATATCTTAAAGGCTTTGTCGAATTTCTCCGAAAGATTTTCAAACATACAATGATTACTTCTATTGAGTTTTCGTTTTACTCCTTTTGGTCGGCAAAGGTAATCATTTTCTTTGGTAAATGAGGTATTTTTCCCTTATTTTCTTATATTTTTCTAAGTCTTCACTCCAAGACGAGCGTATTTTGTCTTCGCTCCAACCCTCTTCGATTTGTTGTCTCAGGCGATTTGTTCCTGCAAGTTTATCGAAGAAAGGATTGAAAAAGCCTTCCTTGTTTTCAGAACACTTATACATTTCTATAATATAGCGGAGCGAGAGTTGTTTTTGCGGTATTTCCAAATTGTTTTCTCCATAGCATACTTTGCCTTTGTGTGGCGGATTTTCGCTCACGCCTTTTATCGAACGGGGAACAAAAGTAAAGTCTTTGCCTTGGCAGTCGGGTGAGCCTATGATTTCAAACGGTGTATCTGTTCCTCTGCCTACGCTGACGGTTGTACCCTCAAGCAAACACAAAGAAGGGTAGAGGGCAATAGCTTTGTCGGTAGGAAGATTGGGACTTGGTGCAACGGGAAGAGAATAAGCCGAAGGCATATCGTGAAACCAGTTTTGCAAACCTATTATTCTCAAATCACATTTCCTTCCTCCCTCAAGCCAACCTTCATTGTTCACCATAAGTGCATATTCTCCGATTGTCAGACCATAAACAACCGGAATATTGTGCAGACCCACGAAGGACTTGTACTTATCTTCCATGACAGGACCGTCAATGTAGTCATTGGGATTAGGACGGTCGAGAACAATCAGCGGTATGTTCGTTTCGCTGCACGCCTGCATGACGTAGGTGAGCGTAGATATGTAGGTATAGAAACGGCAACCAACGTCCTGCAAGTCGAACAGGATTACATCACATCGCTTTGTCTGTTCCTGAGTAGGTTTCTTGTTTTTGCCATACAGAGAGACCACATCAATACCTGTCTCGGGGTCTTTGCCCGAGGAAATCATTGCACCAGCCTCGGCATTTCCCCTAAAACCATGCTCGGGAGAGAAAATACACTCTATTTTTATCCCCGAAGTCAAAAGTGTATCGACAAGATGAACTTTTTTTCCTTTATTGTCAAACACCACAGAGGTCTGATTGGCAACTATTCCGACCTTTTTGCCCTTGATTTCCGGCAAATATTCTGTCATTCTCTCAGATCCGCAAACTATTTGATTATCATAGCTTTGCAAAACGCCGTTTTGTTCTGCTGAAACGGCGTTTTGCTCGGCTGAAACGCCGTAATAATTTTGTGAAACGGCGTTTTGAAATCCGCAAACACCCAAAGGCAGAAATAACACTGCAAACAATATGATTTTTCTCTTGTTCATCTTCACAAAAATGATTGATTTGTCGGCTGCAAAGCTAATGTTTTTTTACGGAACACTTGAACAAAACAAAAAAAATTGTACCTTTGCACCGTCAAAAAGAATGGAGACGATGAATTGTTGTCCGAAAGGGCAAAGTTTTCCTTTTAATAACTTTAATGTAAATCAGAAGTCTGTGAGACAACAGACGAAAAGTTCACTTTGATTAAGTATGTACAATAAAACTCAATTGGAAGAGCGGTCGATAGATGAGCTAAGGGCAATAGCCAAAGCCATGAAGATAACAAAGACAACTCGTATGACTGCTCAGGAAATCATTTACAAAATATTGGATTACCAAGCCGGAGAAGCATCAAGACCTGCCGATGCACCCAAAGCGGCAGCACCTGCAAGGAAACCTCGTGCCAGACTGAAACCAAAGCCTATTGCCGAAAGTAACACCAACAAAGAAAACGGAGTCAGAACCGATTCGGATAGCGAAATCAAATCGCAGTTGCAGGAAAAGAAAAGAAAACCCGTTTTGCTTGGTGAGCCTGTCATCAAAGACCTGATGTTGAAAGCTATTCCTGATGTTCCGCAAATAGATGATTTGATTATACCTGACTTCAAACCTTCCAATTTGAGAAGCGAAAGAACAAAAGAGAAGGAAAAAACGGAAATTGAAACTCCTGTTGTGGCTTTTGAAAAAACATTTGAGCAGCCTCAGAGCGTTGCACAGCCGGAACAAAATATTCAAGATACGAAAGAAAGTACCCAAGAGGCAACACAAGAAACCGAAAGCAACACAGACCCTGCCGAAGCAGCCGAAAATAAAACGGAAGTTAAAAATGAAAATAAGCCTCAGCCGCAAAAAAAGATAGAGTTTAACTTTGATGCCGAAGGCTTGGTCGAGGCAGAAGGAGTTTTGGAGATAATGCCAGACGGATACGGCTTTTTGCGTTCGTCAGACTACAACTACCTCAACTCACCCGACGATGTATATGTTTCTCAGAGCCAGATAAAGTTTTTTGGTCTCAAAACAGGAGACACAGTCTGCGGAACAATACGCCCTCCGAGGGACGGAGAAAAATACTTTCCTTTGATAAAAGCAGTAACTATCAATGGAAAATCACCCGAGCAGGTAAGAGACCGAATACCATTTGATTTTCTTACGCCGCTTTTCCCTGATGATAAATTCGAGCTTTGTCATCACAAACAAGAAACCCTTTCTACCAGAATAATAGACCTTTTTACCCCGATAGGAAAAGGACAGAGAGCCTTGATTGTGGCACCTCCGAAAACAGGAAAGACAACCCTTTTGAAGGAAATAGCAAATGCCATTGCCGCAAACCACCCCGAGGTTTACCTTATAGTACTTTTGATTGACGAAAGACCGGAAGAGGTTACCGATATGCAGAGAACTGTCAATGCGGAGGTGATTGCATCGACCTTTGACGAGCCTGCCGACCGTCATGTGAAGATTGCCAACATTGTATTGGAGAAAGCAAAACGCATGACCGAGTGCGGACACGATGTTGTGATAGTTTTGGATTCCATAACCCGACTTGCAAGAGCGTACAATACCGTTGCACCGGCTTCGGGCAAGGTGTTGTCGGGAGGAGTTGAGGCAAATGCACTCCAAAAACCGAAAAGATTTTTCGGAGCAGCCAGAAATATTGAAAACGGAGGCTCTCTCACCATCATAGCAACCGCACTTACCGAGACAGGTTCAAAAATGGACGAAGTAATCTTTGAAGAGTTTAAGGGAACAGGAAATATGGAGTTGCAGTTAGACCGAAAACTTGCCAACAAACGCATCTATCCGGCAATCGATTTGGTACTTTCTTCAACCAGAAGGGACGATTTGTTGCACAACAAGGTGGTTTGGGATCGTATGTTGATACTTCGCAACCACATTGCCGACATGACACCGCAAGAAGCCATGGAGTTGATAAAGACAAGAATGGAAGATACCAAGACGAATGAGGAATTCCTTGTTACGATGAACGGATAAAATCTTTCGCCATGCAGGAAATAGTAGAATTGGACAGCCTCGGCAAACAGATTTCTGAGAAGATATGTGAGTATTGCAAGCCTTTGATGTTGCAAAAAGAGGAGAGGAAAGAACGAACAAGGCTTTTGAGCTGCGAAACCGACCTTCAACTCAGCTTGCAGTACGCTTTGGAAGCAGAGAGTGCCGCAGGCTGCATCGAAAAGCTCAAATTGACTAAGGAAGAGTGCGAGATAATCGTTTATACTCTCAAAGGCTTGAAGCAAAAGACCGCTTTGACAAAGCAAATCGGCGATTTGGCAGAACGACTCTCGGCTTTGATTGACAAATTCATCGCAAAAGCCGACAATTAACCTCTTTTTTGTTCAGACAAATGCTCAGAAAAGTTCTCAAAATACTTGCCAAAACGTTGCTGATACTTGCAGTTTGTATTTCTGGTGTGGCTTTTTGTCTTGTGATTGCAGCAAAAAGCGAACGCACAAGTCTCTGTATTGCAGATAAGCAGCTGTTTGCTCATCGCGGACAGGCAACAAAAGCCGTTGAGAACACTTTTGAGGCAATGAGAATGGCAGTCGAAGACGGCTATACAGCAATAGAGACTGATGTTCGCTTTACTCGCGATGGTGTTGCAGTACTTTTTCATGATGAAACTCTCGAAAGGCTTTGCAAAAAGGAGGGAACAATAGAGCAACTCGACTTTAACAAAGTAAGAAAGCTCCATTTGTATCAAGGCAACGAGCAGACCGAAAGAACAATAGCCACTTTGGAGAGCGTATTTGAGGCTTTTCCGAACACAATCTTCTACTTGGACATAAAAGAGCCGACAATGAGCAACTTGAAGAGAGTTTCAGACCTTATACACGCCCACAAAATGGAACAAAAAGCCATTGTGGCTCATGCAAAGTTTATTCCGCACCTTCTTCACCGCATAGAATTTCCCGACATCGTCTCTTGCGATGAAGGATTTGACAGCGGAAAGGAATGGTTGCTAAAATTGTTACCCGAAAAATTGCAATCGGATTATTATTCGGGCTTCATACACAAGACAGACCTCAAACAAATGAGCCGACTTGCAAAATGGAAACAAAGAAATAGGAAAATGGTGTACGGAGTAGATGAAAGCAACATAGAACAAGCCGCATTTGAATACGGATTGCATTATATGATTGCAGATTTGACCGAACCGCAAAAATATCTTGACAAAATAGAAAAACAAAACAAAAAGACCCCGATAACAGAATAGTAAACCAAATATATAAAACGTGATATGGCAGCAAAAGAAGACCTTTTCAAGAAAATAACTTCCCATGCAAAGGAATATGGTTTCATCTTTCCTTCGAGCGAAATCTACGATGGCATGAGTGCAGTCTATGATTACGGTCAGAATGGCGTGGAATTGAAAAACAATATCAAGCAGTATTGGTGGAAGTCGATGACTCAGATGCACGAAAACATAGTCGGAATTGATTCGGCTATCTTTATGCACCCCACAATTTGGAAGGCGTCGGGTCATGTTGATGCTTTCAACGATCCGCTCATCGATAACAAAGACTCAAAGAAGCGTTACCGTGCAGATGTTCTCATAGAAGATTACATAAATAAGATAGAAGAAAAGATAAACAAGGAATGCGACAAGGCAGCCAAGAAGTTCGGCGAGAGTTTCGACCGTCAGATGTTCTTGGACACCAATCCGAGAGTGTTGGAACACAAATCGAAGATGCAGGACATACAAAAGCGTTATGCAGATTTGATGACAAACAACGACCTTGCCGGTATAAAAGCCTTGATTGAGGAATTGGGTATTGTTTGTCCTGTTTCCGGAACAAAAAACTGGACAGATGTAAGACAGTTTAACCTTATGTTTTCGACAAAGGTGGGATCGGTGAGCGATGAAGCTGACACTATTTACCTAAGACCCGAAACCGCTCAGGGTATCTTTGTCAATTACCTCAACGTTCAGAAGACCGGAAGAATGAAAATCCCATTTGGTATTGCTCAAATCGGAAAGGCATTCAGAAATGAGATTGTTGCACGTCAGTTTATCTTCAGAATGAGAGAATTTGAGCAGATGGAGATGCAGTTTTTTGTCCGTCCGGGAGAAGAACTCAAATGGTTTGAGTATTGGAAGCAGACAAGAATGAAGTGGCATTTGGCTCTGGGCATACCAAAGGAGAACTACCGCTATCACGATCACGAAAAACTTGCTCACTATGCCAATGCGGCAACAGATATCGAGTTTAACTTCCCGTTCGGCTTCAAAGAATTGGAGGGAATTCACTCTCGGACAGATTTTGACCTCAAAAGACATCAAGAGTTCAGCGGAAAGAAACTCCAATACTTTGACAGCGAATTGAATGAGAGCTATGTACCATACGTTATAGAGACTTCGATAGGTCTCGACCGCACATTCCTTGCAGTGTTCTCATACGCCTACACAGAGGAACAGCTTGAAGACGGCTCGCAAAGAGTTGTGATGAAATTGCCGAGAGTATTGGCTCCGGTGAAAGCGGCTGTTCTTCCGTTGGTAAAAAAAGACGGAATGCCGGAAAAGGCTCATGAAATAATGGATATGCTTAAACAAGATTTTAAGGTGCAATATGATGAAAAGGATGCCATAGGCAAGCGTTACCGTCGCCAAGATGCCATAGGTACTCCTTATTGCATTACGGTTGATACCCAAACTCTTGAAGACAATACTGTAACCGTCCGAGAGAGAGACACAATGGAGCAAATCAGAATAGGAATAGATAAACTCTCAGGCTTTATTCACGAGAATATCAAGCCTTTGGCATTGTAGAAAAGCATAGTTTGTATATATTTGATGAGGGTGTCGTTATTTTGAGAGGCGATACCCTTTTTTCGTGTGGTCAAATGACCTAAATTATTTCGGCGTTTTGGCAAAATAAAACGCCGTTTCAGTCTGACAAAACGCCGTTTTATTTTTCTGAATCGGCGTTTTATTTTGAGCTGAATAAGTGTTTGTTAAATGAAAGTCGTGCATTGTTCTCGTTTTTTTATAAATTTGCAAGTTGAAATAAATGACATAGAGTTATGATCAATCAGGTGCATATAAAATCATTTGGACCGATAAGGGATATAAATTGGAATAATTTGCAGAATATAAACTTGGTTATCGGTAAAAATGGAACAGGGAAGACAACGCTTTTGAAGGCATTGTATTCTGCCATACGTTCTGTCGAACAATTTAAGAGAGGAGATGAACCTAAAAGTATAAATGATATTTTGTCTGAAAATCTCTATTGGACTTTTCAAGTTGGAGAACTTGGCAGGTTGGTAAACAAAGCTGCCAATTCATTAACTTTTGAGTTTAATTCTGATAGCGGAGAGAAATTGAAGTTTGTTTTTGGGGATAATACCGCCAACAAAATCGGCAATATTGAAAATACATTTCTTCCAAGAGATGCAAACTCAATATTTATACCGGCAAAGGAGATACTTTCTCTTCAACATTCAATAATACGTTCAAGAGAAGAAAGACGAGAATTTGGATTTGATAATACCTACTACGATTTGGCAAAGGCACTCACTCCTCCTATAAAGGGGAGAAACTACACCTATTTTTCCAAAAGCAGGAAAGAACTTAAAAAAGCAATCGGAGGAAGATTGGTATATGAAGACAGGACAAATACTTGGTGGTTTAAGGACGAGAACAACAAGAAGTATCCAATCGGTTTAACTTCCGAAGGGGTAAAGAAAATATCAATTTTGGATTCATTGTTGGGAAATCATTATCTGTCTTCCAAGTCTTTGATTTTTATAGACGAGCCGGAGTCGGCATTACATCCCGAATTGATTTCTCAATTTATGGACATCATACTCTCTTTGGCAAAAAATGGAGTACAATTCTTTATTGCCACTCACTCATACTTTGTAATTAAAAAGCTGTATGTCGAAGCGGTGAAACAGAATATCGAACTACCGGTTTTGTCCTTTGAACAAGATTGCGAAGATATGTTTGACATCAGACAAGGTGTTGCAGAAACCAAAATAGTGCAGGAGACAATCAAACTTTACGAACAAGAGATAGAGTTATGAGCAATATTTGCGTTACAGAATCACAAATGCAATTTATTTTACAAGAAAATGAGACTTTTTTGATTGAAAATTCCAAATTTGTATCCTCTTTGAATGACTATTCTAAGGTAGAATTTGTCATTTGTCGTGATAATAAACTTGTGTTTATAGAAGCTAAGACTACCTTAGAAGATAAATCTGGGCAAATACAAGCGGTGGTCAAAAAGTTCAAAAACTCTTTGGAGGTGATTCTTTCATTGACATTAAGACACAGTTATAAGGAATTGCCTGAGGAATTCAAGAAGATAAAATGGAGCGAGAACGAGATATTTTTCTATTTGATTATAAACAAATACCCTGAAGACCAGATTGTTTTATTGAACAATGCAATCAAATCTGAGCTGAGTGCATTTCGTAAATGCTGGAAGATAAATGAGAAACATATAAAGGTTTTGGGAAAAGATCAAGCCAAGAAATTAGGTATTATTCAAAAGGTTTGCTAAAAACAAATCGGCGTTTTATTTTTCCAAAACGGAGTTTTGTAAATTGGGTCAGTCGTTTTTGGTTTTTATGACGACCATTATTACGGCAAAAATAATCAGGGCAGCTCCTGCAATTTTGATAATTCCGAGTTCTTCGCCAAAGACGCTCACTCCAACAACCAATGCAGTGAGCGGTTCCATGCAACCAAAGAGTGAAACGGTCGCACTATCGGTGCGTTTGAGGGCGAGCAGCAAAAAGAGATTGGAAAGTACTGTGGGTATGAAGCCCAAAAGTAGCAGCGAACCGAGTTGTAAGGGTGTGGATATGGGTTCTAATCTGCCTCTTGCAAGAACATTGATTGCAAAGAACAAGCAAGTGAACAGTAAGACGTAAAAGCTGAGTGTCAAAGAGTTCACTTGGTTTGCCGAAGTCTTGTTTATGCCCACTATGTAGGTCGAATAGGTAAAAATGGTGGTGATTACACATATCAATCCCACGGGTTGGAAACTTGCCTTGTCGCTTGTGCCGCTCAAAAGGAACACTCCGACAATCGAAAGTACTATGGCAAGCAGCGTTGTTGGCGAAATCTGTTGCTTAAATCCGAAAAAGAGTATGAGAGTTACCGCAACAGGGTAGAGGAAACTGATTGTGGTTGCTATTCCTGAGGGTATGTAAAGGTAGCTTTCGATAAGAAGGAGCGAAGTGGCTGCATAGAATATGCTCAAAACAAAGATTGTGAGCAGTTGTCGTGCTTTGACCCTGAAGGATTGTCGTCTTATCAGCATTAAAACTGCCAACATGATTACCGAAACCAACATTCGGTAAAATATTATAGAGGGTGTGTGCATTCCGCTGCCGATAAGCGGCAGGGTGAAGAGCGGAATAAGTCCGAAAGTTGCCGAAGAGAGCATTGCATAGACTATGCCGGAAAATTTGTTCATTGTTTGAGTAAAGAAAAACAAAAATTCGGGGATTGAATAGCTCAAATCCCCGAGAATGAATTATGACTATTAAGCAACTATTTGCCGAATTTTTTGCTCAATTTGTCCAACATATCGACAGTCATCGATTGAAGGTCATACTTAGGTTTGAATCCCCATTCGTTTCTTGCACAGCTGTCGTCCATCCAATTTGGCCATGAGTCTGCAATCTTTTGTCTGATTGCGTCAAACTCGTAAGTCATCTTGAAGTTTGGCTTATGCTTTCTGACCTCTGCGTATATTTCTTCGGGGTCAAAGTGCATTGCTGTTACGTTAAAGGAGTTTCGGTGAATCAACTTGCTCGGATCTGCTTCCATAATGTTGATTGCTGCGTCCAAAGCATCGGGCATATACATCATGTCGAGCATTGTGCCGGGTTTTAGGGGACATACGAAGTCTTCTCCTTTGACTGCTGCGTAGTAAATATCGACTGCGTAGTCTGTTGTGCCACCTCCCGGAGGTGTTACGTTGGAAATCAATCCCGGAAAACGTACCGAACGTGCATCTACGCCAAATCGCTCAAAGTAATAGTCGCCGAGCAATTCTCCCGTAACCTTTGTAACTCCGTAAATGGTCTTTGGTCGTTGTATTGTGTCTTGCGGAGTTCCGTTGAGGGGCGTTGTGTCTCCGAAAGCACCGATTGAGGACGGTGTAAACAAGGCACACTTCTTTTCTCTTGCTATTTCCAAACAGTTAATTAAAGCTCCAATTCCTATATTCCAACCAAGCATGGGATTTTTCTCCGCCGTAGCAGAAAGGATTGCCACAAGGTTATAAATAGCGTCTATTTGGTATTTATCAACTATCGCTGCAATTTCTTCAGCCTTGGTTGCGTCGCAGGCAGCCGTCGGTCCGGATTGTTGAATTGCTTCTGTCAAACGAGAAGGGTTGATGTCGGTTGCAACCACATTGCTTCCGCCGTAAATTTCTCTTAATCTCATTGTAAGCTCGCTGCCTATCTGACCGCCTGAGCCGAGAACCAAAATTCTTTTCATTTGTTTTTGATGTTTTGTTGTCTGTAATCAGATTTACTTAATTACGCCCAAGTTCTTTCCAATCTTGGTGAAGGCTGCAATACAACGGTCAAGGTGTTCTTTTTCGTGGGCTGCCGATACTTGGACTCTGATTCTTGCTTGTCCCTTTGGAACAACCGGATAGTAGAATCCTGTAACGTATATTCCTTCTTCTTGTAATGCTGCCGCAAAGTCTTGTGATAGTTTCGCATCATAAAGCATCACTGCACAGATTGCCGACTGTGTTGGCTTGATGTCAAATCCTGCTGCTTTCATCTTCTCGACAAAGTATGCTGTGTTGTTGTGCAATTTGTCTTGAAGGTCGTTTGTCTTGTCTATGAGGTTGAACATCTCGATTGCAGCTCCCGCAACCATAGGAGGAATTGAGTTGGAGAACAAATATGGTCTCGAACGCTGACGCAACATCTCTATGATTTCTTTCTTTCCTGTTGTAAATCCGCCAACTGCTCCTCCGAAGGCTTTGCCGAGTGTTCCGGTCAATATCTCGATTTTGCCTCTGAGGTTGTATTGTTCGGTTGTTCCTCGTCCTGTTCTGCCGACAACTCCTGCCGAGTGGCTTTCATCGACCATTACCATTGCGTCATATTTTTGTGCAAGCTCATATATCTTGTCCAATGGTGCGACATTTCCGTCCATTGAGAACACTCCGTCGGTACAAATCAAACGGAAACGGCACTTTTGTGCGTCTTGAAGTTGTTTTTCCAAGTCTGCCATGTCTGCATTGGCATAACGGAAGCGTTGTGCCTTGCAAAGTCTTACTCCATCGATGATTGATGCGTGGTTTAAGGCGTCTGAGATGATTGCGTCCTCAGGTCCCAACAATGGTTCGAACACTCCTCCGTTTGCATCAAAGCATGCTGCATACAAAATGGTGTCTTCTGTTCCGAAGAACTCGGAAATCTTTCTTTCCAACTCTTTGTGCAAGTCTCCCGTACCGCAAATGAAACGTACAGAACTCATTCCGTAACCTCTTTCGTCCATTGCTTTTTTTGCTGCTTCGATAAGGATTTTGCTGTCTGCCAATCCGAGGTAGTTGTTGGCACAGAAGTTCAAAACATCTCCCGCTTCTGCTGTCTTGATTGCAGAAGATTGGGGAGTTATGATTACTCTTTCGTTTTTGTAAAGACCTGCGTCTTTTATTCCTTGTATCTCTTCTTGAAGATACTTCTGAAAATTGTTGTACATATCTCTTGTTGTTTTTTATTATTTATTTCGACTTTGTTTTCTATCAGCCTGCAAAGTTACGACTTTATTGCAAAGGGTGCATAAAAAAACGCCGTTTTTTTTGAGATAAAACGGCGTTTTGTCGTACTGAAACGACGTTTTGGAAAAATAAAACGGCGAGTTGGAAAAATGAAACGGCGTTCTGTTTGTGTCAGAACGCCGTATTGTTGTTGTATTTGTATCGCTTGCGGGTTGCTTGCGATGTTTTGTTTTTATTCAAAAGTGATTAGAACATCTTGGCAAAGTTTCTTGCCTGACGTTTTTGCCAATCGCCTTTGTGATATACGTATGATGCTATGAGCGGAACAACGGTTGTTGCTTCTGCATAGACCATTTGTTCAAATGTGGTATCGACTTTTCCCCATGAGCAGGCTTCTTTGAGTGTTGAAGACGAGCAAGCTCCGTCTCTCACATCGGCAACTGTGATTTGGATTGCATATTTGTGCATATCGACTTCGTGTCCCAATACTTCGGCACAAACTACCGTGTCTTGGGCAAAGTTCTTTGGTGTGCCGCCTCCTACCATGAACAAACCTGTTGTGCCGGCTTTGATTTTGATTTGGGTGAGTTCCAAGAAGTCTTTGACAGAATCGATGCTCAAATGTTTGTCGGGATTTGCCACTTGGTGCATTACAAGTCCGAATCCTGCCGAACAATCTGAAAAAGCGGGGCAGAAGATTGGAACATTGTTCTCATAGCAAGCCTGAATGAGAGAGTCTTTCTTTTTTGCTCCGCCTTCGCTCAACCATTTTCCCAATTCCCATATAAATTCTCTTGAAGAGTATGGACGAGGTTCAAGTTTGTCGGCAATCATCTTTACCGTTGCATCGCAGTGTTGAAGTTCTTCTTCGTCAATATAGGTATCGTAAATTCTATCGACATAGTTGCTCCTCAAGTATTTGTCGTCTATGAAAGGTGTTCCTTTGTAGTGTTTGAATCCCAAGGCTTCAAAGAAGTCCATGTCGATGATTGAAGCTCCCGTGGAGACGATGCAATCGACCATTTTGTTCTTTACCATATCCACATACACCTGCATACAACCTGCGGCAGAGGTGCTGCCTGCCAAGGTCATGATTACAGAGCAGTCTTTGTCGTTCATCATTCTTTGGAATATGTCGGCTGCGTTGGCAGTGTCGCGAGATGAGAACGACATTCCTCTCATTGCATCAATAAGGTCGGTAGAGTCGATTTTTTTAATGTCGATGTGTTCGATTGTTTGCTTCAATAAATCCTTCTTTTCCATTTTTGTGTGATTAAATTTGTTGTTTTTGTTGTAAAATGTGGCTGCAAAGGTATAATTTTTTGAGCTAACAGCCAAGTGTTTAGCTTTTTTTGTGGCAAAAAAGTAAAGATTTTCCTTGCCGGATTGAAAAATTGACGTATCTTTGCACTCGGAAAGTTGGCAGAGTGGTCGAATGCGGCGGTCTTGAAAACCGTTGATCTTCACGGGTCCGGGGGTTCGAATCCCTCACTTTCCGCCAAGAAAAAAAAGGAAGCTCTCTTGCAGCTTCCTTTTTTTTGTTTTTATCTTGGATTGTTTGTCGATTGCTCAGAGGTATGCGAGAGCTTCTGTGCCTGTGTTGAACAACAAGTCTATCGAAGAGAGATTGTCTGTAAACTCAAAGCGGTCGCAAAATGCTTGAATGTATGCTTTGTGTTTTATTTGTGGTACTTTTCCGTCTTTGTTGAAGATGTTGCGGTAGTCGTTTTTGTATTCTGATATGTAGCTTTCGGTTTTTGTTATCGGTATGTCGAGTTTTACCTTATTCAATATGTATGACGTCAGTGTGGTGTTGAGTTCAATCATCTTGTCGAAGGGTGTGAGTATGATTTTTTCAATGTCGGGATAATAGTAATCGAAATATGGTGCTTTTCCGTATGCTGAGCGTATGCTCCGAAGGTGGTTTTGTTGCCATGGTGTTTTGTTGTCAATTTCTGCTTGGGAACTTGTGATACGCAGGTTTTTGTTTCTCTTTATGGGAATGGTCAGGCTTTGTATTCCGTTTGCAGAGAGAATGTATGCTCTGTTGCGTATGCTTTGTTTGATGTAGTGTTCGTGTGCTTCGATTGTCAGCTGACTGCTCTCTTTCAATAAAGAGAGATAGCTGATAGGTGGCATATATGCAGTAGGAAATACTGTCAAGGGGTTATCTGCCGATTGTAATTGATTCCAATTTGTTGTCATAGAAATAAAAGTCTGCCGAGTTTTGTTCACTGCTTATTCTTTCTTCGTTGGGGGCTTCTTTGTCGTACTCAATGTCGGTAATGTTATTGTCTTTGAGCAATCGGGTGATTTCTTGCGGTGTCTTGTCTGCTGTTTTCTGTCCGAAGAGAGTGGCTTCTTGGGAATGTATGTCTATGCAAACGAGGGTTTCTTTCGAAGTGTTCTCAAAAAAGAGCGACAGCCCCGTCTCTATGTAGTGCAGAACGGTGGTCGGCATTTCCATGTCTTCACCTATTTGTTCTGTTTCTGTAGGTTCTCCGATTAGTTCCGTTACCTGACTTATGCTTTGTCCGAATTGCAAATCTCCTACGCCTTTTGTAAATTTAATTCTTAGCTCCATGGTTCTTTATTTTTATAATCCTTTATCATGTAAACTTGTTTTGATACTTCATCTTGTTCTTTCGGTCATGCATTCAGCCGAAATTTCATTTTGCAATAATACTTAATTATTTTGAATCTGCCTAATTTATAGGCAGTTTTTCGTCAAAAAAAATCTTTTCAGCTCAAAAGCTCATTTTTTTCAAGAAAAAATATGGCAGATTGAAAAAATAGACATAAATTTGCAGCGAGATATTTCGATATTTTTATATGAACAAGTAACACTGAGTACACTTATAACAAAAAACATATCAAAAGAAATGATGCAAATAAAATCTTTAGCAGACTTGCAGGCGTTGAAGCAAAGTGCCCACGAGAAAATGGACACCAGAATCAAGGGCAAGAGAGATGATTTGGCACAAGTGAAGGTTGCAATGGCTACATGCGGCATTGCAGCGGGTGCCAAGGGCGTTTTCGATCATTTGTTGAAAGCAGCAGACGAAAAAGGGTTGGAGATAATTCTCACCCAGTCAGATTGCATGGGTCATTGCAATATGGAGCCTACCGTGGAGGTAATCCTTCCGGGAAAAGAACCGGTGATGTTCGGTAACGTAGATAATGCAAAGGCCGATGAAATTCTCGATAAGTATATTGCAAAAGGCGAATTTGTCGAGGGAGTAATCGCAAGGTAAGTAAACAATGTCTATTAACTAAACATATTTGGAGGAACATAGTATGGCGAAATACAAAATGCACATTTTGGTCTGCGGAGGTACGGGCTGTAGTGCATCTCGAAGCCACGAGATTACAAAAAATCTTCAAGCTGCATTGAAAGACAAGGGTTTGGAAGAACAAGTACAGGTTATTCTTACAGGTTGTTTCGGTTTCTGTGAGAAAGGTCCGATAGTTAAGGTTATGCCGGACAACACTTTCTATACCGAAGTGAAACCCGAAGATGCTTTGGAGATAGTTGAAGAACACGTTATCAAGGGTCGTAAGGTCAAAAGACTTCTTTACACCGACCCTGAGACAAAAGAACACGTTGCAGACTCGAAGCACATGAACTTCTACAAGAAGCAGTTGCGTATTGCTTTGAGAAATTGTGGTTTTATTGACCCTGAAAACATTGAAGAATATATTGCAAACGACGGATATGCCGCTGTTGCAAAGTGTTTGACCGAGATGACACCTCAACAAGTCATCGAGGAAATAAAGCTCTCGGGATTGAGAGGCCGAGGCGGCGGAGGATTTCCTACAGGTGTCAAGTGGGAAATAGCATCCAAGAATCATGCAGACCAAAAGTACGTTGTATGTAATGCCGATGAGGGAGACCCCGGAGCGTTCATGGATAGAAGTATTTTGGAGGGAGACCCTCACTCTGTGATTGAGGCAATGACGATAAACGGTTATGCAATCGGTGCAACCAAAGGTCTTGTCTATATACGTGCAGAGTATCCTTTGGCAATAGACCGCCTACAAACTGCAATCAAGCAGGCAAGAGAGTATGGCGTTTTGGGCAAGAATTTGTTCGGAACCGACTTTGATTTTGATATTGAGCTACGTTTTGGAGCAGGAGCTTTTGTTTGTGGAGAGGAAACAGCACTTATCCATTCCATGGAGGGAAAACGTGGAGAACCTACGTTCAAACCACCATTCCCTGCTCAGAGTGGTTACTTGCAAAAGCCTACCAACGTAAACAATGTGGAAACATACGCTAACATTCCTATTATTATATTGAAAGGAGCGAATTGGTTCAACAAAATTGGTACGGAAAAATCAAAGGGAACGAAAGTTTTTGCACTTGCCGGACAGATTAACAATGTGGGATTGATAGAAGTGCCGATGGGAATTACTCTTCGTGAAGTTATTTACGAGATTGGTGGCGGCATAAAGAACGGAAAGAAGTTCAAAGCCGTTCAGACCGGAGGACCTTCGGGCGGATGTTTGACCGAAAAGCACCTCGACACACCGATAGATTATGATAACCTTATTGCGGCAGGCTCGATGATGGGTTCGGGAGGAATGGTTGTAATGGACGAAACCTCATGTATGGTATCGATTGCAAAGTTCTATCTCGAATTTACTTGTGAGGAAAGTTGCGGAAAGTGTTCCCCTTGTCGTATAGGAAACAAGAGAATGTTGGAACTTCTTGACAAGATGACCAAAGGACAAGGTACCATGGAGGATTTGGAAACCTTAAAGAACCTTGCCGGAGTTATTAAAGACACAGCCTTGTGTGGCTTGGGCCAAACCTCACCTAATCCTGTGCTTTCGACAATTAACAACTTCTGGGACGAATATGTTGAACACGTTAAGGAAAAGAAATGTAGGGCAGGAGCTTGCAAGAGCTTGATGCAATACGTTATTGACCCTGATGTGTGTGTGGGTTGTACTTCATGTGCAAGAAACTGCCCTGTCAATGCAATTCAGGGCGAGAGAAAGTCGCCACATCATATCAATCAGGAGATATGTATCAAGTGTGGTACTTGTATTGAGAAGTGCAAGTTCAATGCAATCAGTATTAAATAAGGAAGTGTCGTAGATAGAAATTGTTTTAGAAAATGGAAATGATAAATTTGACAATAGACGGCAAGGCTGTACAGGCTGAAAAGGGACAAACAATCCTCAAAGTTGCCCGTCAAAACGGAATAGACATACCAACACTCTGCTATTATGAACTAAACGGACAGAAACTCGAAAACAAACCGGGCGGATGTCGTGTTTGCGTGGTAGAGGTCGAGGGAAGAAAAAATCTTGCACCTGCATGTGCCACAGAGGTTATGGAGGGCATGGTGGTAAATACTCACTCTCTCAGAGTTGTCAATGCAAGAAGAACGGTTGTTGAACTGATTCTTTCAGACCACCCTGCAGATTGTTTGAGCTGCTCAAAGAGCGGCAACTGCGAATTGCAGAAACTTGCACAAAAGTTGGGCATCAGAGAAATCCACTTCAAGGGTGAACAATCCACGTACAGAAAAGACGATTCTCCTTCAATTATAAGAGATGTAGATAAGTGCATTATGTGTCGTCGTTGCGAGACTGTATGTAACCAACTTCAAACCGTGGGTGCTTTAAGTGCCATCAACAGAGGCTTTGAAGCTGTTGTGGCAACCGCATTTGAGCAAGACTTGGTAAAATCTCCTTGTACAATGTGTGGACAATGTGTGATGGCTTGTCCTGTCGGAGCTCTCAGTGAAGTAAATCAAACAAGACAAGTAATACAAGCAATAAGCAATCCAAAGAAGACGGTCATAGTTCAAACTGCACCGGCTGTTCGTGTTGCATTGGGTGAAGAGTTTGGCTATCCTGCCGGCACAATAGTTACCGGAAAAATGGCAGCAGCTCTCAGACGTATCGGATTTGATTACGTTTTCGACACAGACTTTGCGGCAGACCTTACAATAATGGAGGAGGGTACTGAGTTGTTGGACAGAATAAGCCGTTATGTAAAGGGCGATAAAGACGTGAAGTTGCCAATCCTTACTTCATGTTGTCCGGGCTGGGTAAACTTCTTCGAGACCAACTACCCAGATATGCTTGATGTGCCTTCAACTGCCAAAAGTCCTCAACAAATGTTCGGAGCAGTCGCAAAGAACTATTGGGCAGAGAAATTGGGTATCAAGAGAGAGGATATGGTAGTAGTATCCGTCATGCCATGCGTGGCAAAGAAGTACGAATGTCAGCGAGACGAGTTCAAAACAGATGGTAACCCTGATGTAGATTATTCATTGACCACAAGAGAGTTGGCAGAGTTGATAAAGCAATTTAACATCGACTTTACATCATTGCCTGAAGAAGATTTCGATATGCCGCTCGGAGCATCTACTGGAGCAGCAGTAATCTTCGGAGCAACCGGAGGAGTTATCGAAGCAGCAGCTCGTACAGCATACGAAATATTTACAGGAAAGACTTTGGACAAGGTAGATTTCACCGAACTCAGAGGCTTGGAGGGTGTTAGAGAGGCAACAATCGACTTTGACGGAACACCAATCCATCTCGGCATTGCCCATGGTCTCGGAAATGCTCGTAAACTTTTGGATAGCATACGCAGGGGAGAAGCAAACTATCATGCAATCGAAGTCATGGCATGTCCGGGTGGTTGTATCGGAGGAGCAGGTCAGCCATATCACCACGGCGATTTCTCAATTGTAGAGAAGAGACACGAAGCTATCTATCGCGAAGACGCAAACAAACCGCTCAGAAAGTCTCACGAAAACCCATACATCAAACAGTTGTATGACGAATACTTCGGAAAACCATGCGGAGAAAAATCACATCATTTGCTCCACACACACTATTTTGACAAATCCAAACAAGTAGAAGTGGAAGCCTAACCTCAAAAAAGTAAAAGACAATGGCAAAAGTAAAGTTATCAGAAGATAAGATAAAGAAAATCAAAGCGATTTGTGCCGAATTTGGCAACAAACCCGGCGAAGCAATCAACGTATTGCACAGAGTACAAGGTGAATTTGGCTATCTTCCTGCCGAAGTACAGGAGTTGATAGCAATGGAATTGGGAGTTTCTGCCGCAACAATTTATGGTATAGTAACCTTCTACTCATTCTTCACCATGATACCAAAGGGAGAACACCCGATTTCGGTATGTATGGGAACGGCATGCTATGTCAGAGGTTCCGAAAAGGTGTTGGACGAGTTCAAACGCCAACTTGGCATAGGTATAGGCGAAACTACACCTGACGGTAAGTTCTCGCTTAACTGCCTTCGTTGCGTTGGAGCGTGCGGACTTGCACCTGTTGCAATGATTGGTGATAAGGTTTACGGACGTCTTACACCCGACATGGTCAAAGACATAATCAACGAGTACAACTAACCTTATTTGATAAATCACTAACCGAGTAGGCAGAGAGGAACGGTAGTTCTTTTCTGCCTTTTCTGTAAGCTGATTTTCAGAAGTTTAGATTTTGTCAAAATAAAACGCCGTTTTAGCACTACTAAAACGGCGTTTTTTACTTCACAAAACGGCGTTTCATTTTGACAAAACGGCGTTTCATTTTTGGCATCTCAAATATACCACAAATTCAACCAAAAAAGAAACGCAATAGGACACACAGGCGGTGATTGCAGCACCCGATATTCCGTAGCGGGGAACCAAGCCGAAACACCCAATCAGTGTAACAGCTAATCCGAGCAGGGAGGCAAGGGTGGTTGTCTTGAAGTTGCCCTTTGCAAATAAATATTGAGTGAAATTGCTTGAAATACTCAAAAACAAAATCCCTATCGAAAGCATACGCATCACATCTCTTACTCTGTCAAAGTCATCTCCGAACACAAAACAATAAACCTCCGCAGGAAGAAAGTCAAAGAACAACAATGCCAAAAGGGTAACCCCTCCGTTAATCAGGCACATACGATTGGTCAGACGCTTGCTTTGAGAATGATTTTCGGTGTTTGACAGCTTGGAATACTGCACCAAGGCAAGCGAAGAACCGAACAACATCACCGCTTCGCCAATCGACACTCCGTTGGAGTAAATTCCCACCATGCTTTCGCCACAATAAAAACCCAAAACATAAAACGACAACCGGTAGTTGAGGCTTTGAGTTATCGAACCAAGCTGTTTTGTTGCACCAAGTTTGAAAAGAGTGGAGAAAAGAGGCTGAGAATTACTATTGTTTCTCGCAAAAATCTGCTTGTAATCATCTTTCAGATATACACAACCGCACACTGCCGACATACTATAGCCTGCCAACATTGCCACAATGCAATCCGAAACAGAATTGAGAGCCGAAAAACAGTGCAACATACCCAAATATCCGAAAGAAATCAGAGGATAAAGCAATTTGACAAGGTTTGCCTGTTTCACCTGTTCTTTTCCGAGGAGCAAAAACTGATTTATTTCACCTGTTGCGGCAAGAACGGCAATCAATATGCTCTCAAAAATAAACATAGGAGCTTCCGAACCCATAAAAACAAAGGGTAGAAATACCACAAATGCACTTGCGAAAACCCAAAGCAAAGAAATACGCAACAAACTGCCGTTGTGCTGTCTCGGAGCAAGATAAACCAAAGTTGAATTGCCCACAAGAGTAAACAAAAGCATCAACAAATATATATTGTACACCACAATCGCCTGCTCACCCTTGCCAGCAGAACCCAACACCCTGCTTATAAGCACTACGGTTGCGAAGCTCAACAAGGCAGACGAAAATTTGGTAAACAAAGTATTGATAATGTTTCTGAACATCAGCATTACAAATAAGTCGATTGCAAAGGTAAGGCTTTTTTGTTGATAAATTCGTACATTTGCACACAGATTGAACGAAGCGAAGATGAAATACAAAGCATTTTTATTTGACTTTGACGGCGTAATTGCAGATACCGAACACTATTACACCGACTTTTGGACCATTCAAGGCAGGATTTACTTTCCCGACATGCCGGACTTTGCCAACCAAATCAAGGGACGCAGTCTCAAAACAATATATGAAGACTATTTTTCTTGTCTTCCAAAGGCGAGAAAGCAGATAGAACAAGCACTCAAAGCCCAAGAAGCCGATATGAAATATCCGCTTGTTTCGGGAGCAGCCGAGTTTCTTCAACTCAGCCGACAATATGTCAAAACAGCCTTGGTAACAAGCAGTTCTGAAAGCAAGATGCAACACGTCTATGAGCAGTTGCCCTTTATCAGAGAGAGCTTCGATGTCATAATCACAGCTGCCGACATCATACGCAGCAAGCCTTCGCCGGAGTGTTACCTTCTTGCAGCAGAGCGTCTCGGAGTTACGCCTGATGAATGCGTCGTTTTTGAAGACTCCGAAGCAGGCATACAATCGGCAAAGAATGCCGGCATGAAAATCGCCGCCCTTGCCACCACTCTTAGTCGTCAAACCCTCATGTCACTTGCCGACACAATAATCGACAACTTCACCAACCAAACCCCGGAAACAATAGCCCTCCGCCTTGATAAGCAGGAGTGAAAATCTCAAAAACGGCGTATTAAAATTCGTTTTTTTTGCTCAATTTGCTTGTTATTTCAAAAAACGTTGTATCTTTGCATTCTCTACTATACATCTGTCGTGTTACTATACTATGGAGAAAAGATATTCATACGATTATCCGCGTCCGATGGTTGCGACTGATTGTGTCGTATTTGGGTTTGACGGAAGCGGGTTGAAAGTCCTCCTTGTGAGAAGAGGAGGAGAGCCTTACGCAGACTATTGGGCTTTGCCGGGCGGATTTATGCAGATGAACGAAACGGCAGAAGAATGTGTAAAACGTGAGTTGCTGGAAGAAACATCAATAGAACCTTTGCACATCGAACAATTTCACACATTTACAGCAGTCAAGAGAGATAGCAGAGACAGAGTTCTTTCGATAGCATTCTTTGCTTTGAGTAATTTGAAAGAGGTTGAGGGAGGAGATGATGTCAAAGAAGCTCGTTGGTTTGACTTGAACGATATTCCTGATTTGGCGTTTGACCACAACGAAATAATAGCTTTGGCATCAAAATCTTTGAGAGAAAGAATAGCATTTGAACCTATAGGATTTGAAATGATGCCGGATACTTTCTCTATGACTTATTTGCAACGCTTGTACGAGGCAATACTCGGAATAAAGTTTGACAGACGCAATTTCTATCGCAAGATTCTTACTCTCGGCATTTTGGAAAGAGCAGACGGTAAACAGAGTGTATGGTTGAGCAAGATGAAGGGCGAATACAATCCTGCGGATTACCCTGAAGGTCATACTGAAAAGAAAAAGGGCGCTCCTTCAAGGATACCTTATCTATACAAGTTCAACAGGGAGAAATACGACTTGTTGAAAAAGAAAGGCAATGGTTTCAGATTAGAATTTTAGTTTGTTAATACAATCATAATTGCTTCACAATGGGAACGGCTGTTATCGTCGCTCCCATTTTTTTTGTATCTTTGTAAAAAAAATATAAGGCAGAAATGAAGTTGAATGTTTTCGTTCCGTGTTGTGTCGATCAGTTTTCGCCTACAACGGCAACCAATTTGATAAAATTATTGGAGAGTTTGGGACATACGGTTGAGTATAACAGTGAACAAACCTGCTGCGGCAGATTGTTGTATGACAATGGTAACTGGGATAAAGCCAAGGAGATAGGAGAGAAGTTTATAGATGATTTTCGCAGTGCGGACTATATCATCACTTGTTCTACTTCTTGTGTCGGTTATATCAAAAACAATTTTGGCAAACTCTTTTTCAATACTGCCAATCACAACTCCTACAAGGTTGTAAGAGACAAGGTAATGGACATAAGTGAGTTTTTAGTTTCATTTATGCACAAAACAGACCTCGGAAGTGAGTTTCCGCACAAGGTAAATCTGAATTCAAATTGCCATAGTCTCAATGAATACAATGTAGAAGAAGAAACCAAACTGCTGTTGCAAAAAGTCAAAGGATTGGAACTGACAAACACCGGCAGCGACAACTTCTGTTGCGGCTTTGGGGGGACGTTTAGTTTGTATAATGAGCCTGTCAGTGCAGCTCTTGCGAAGAAAAAAATCGACAAAGTACTATCCGAAGGAGCTGAGTACATAGTCGGAAACGATACTTCCTGCCTTCTGCACCTTCAATCCTACATTGACAAATACAAAGTGAACCTCAAAACCATTCATCTTGTCGATTTACTGATGTATAACAAGTAATCAATGGAGCAGAATATCTATCCTTGGGGGCATGGTCGCCCTTTCAATGCCTATTCAAATCACTTTAAGAAACTCTTCGGGCAGAGAGTTCAAAAGTTAAGTGTAGATGCCGGCTTTACTTGTCCAAACAGAGACGGTACTTTGTCGTTTGGTGGTTGTACTTTTTGCGATAATGCGGCATTTAACCCCTCATACTGCCGACGATTTAAGGATATAAGAAAGCAAATTGACGAAGGAATAGAATTTCACGCTTGGAGATACAAACACGTCAGTCGATATTTGGTCTATTTTCAGGCATATTCCAACACATACGCCCCTTTGGAAGTATTGAAAGAGAGATACAATCAGGCGTTGTCTCACCCTGCTGTTGCAGGACTCGTAATCGGCACTCGACCCGACTGTGTTGATGAAGCAAAACTTGATTACCTTGCAGAATTGAACCAAAAGCATCATATAATAGTGGAATACGGGATAGAGAGTTGCTATGATAAAACGCTCGAAAGAATAAATCGACAACACGATTTTGCCACAACACGCAGGGCGATTGAACAAACAACTTCACGAGGCTTGACAACAGGCGGTCATATCATCTTTTCACTTCCAGGAGAGAGCGAAGAAATGATGCTCTCTGAGGCAGACATTTTGAGCAAACTTGGTTTGCATAGTTTGAAATTTCATCAGCTTCTTTTGGTCAAGGGAACAAAAATGGTAAAAGACTATGAGGAAAATCCTAAAGACTTTGATTTTATGTCCTTTGAGCGATACAGCGACTTTATTATTCGTTTTCTCGAACGCCTCAGCCCCGACATTGTGATAGAACGCTTTGCAGGTGAAGTACCTCCTCGTTTTCAGGCGGTAAATAATTGGAATTTGATACGCAACGAGCAAGTCGTTTCGACAATAGAGCAAAAAATGACAGAACGAAAGACCTTTCAGGGACGCTTATTCAAACAATAATCAATCAAAATGGATACTTTATTTGGCAAAACACTCTCAGAATTGAAGCAGGTGTGCGAACAATTTTCTCTACCCGGCTTTGCAGCAAAACAGATGGCAGACTGGCTCTACAAAAAGGGCGTTACCTCCATATCGGAAATGACAAATATTTCTCTGAAAAGCCGTGCAGCCTTGTCAGAGTGTTACACTATTGGTCTCACAGAGCCTGTTTCTGTAATGGTTTCAAAAGACGGAACAAAGAAATACCTTTACCAATATGGCGAAAGGGACTTTGTTGAGGCGGTTCTCATTCCCGACAAAGACAGAGCCACACTCTGCATATCGACACAGGTAGGTTGCAAAATGAATTGCCAATTTTGTGCAACAGGTCGCCAAGGTTTTTCTCGCAATCTTAGTTGTAACGAAATTTTGAACATCATTCGTTCTCTTCCGGAGTTCTCTTGCCTTACCAATATAGTATATATGGGAATGGGAGAGCCGCTTGACAACTATGACAATGTGGTTCGCAGTATAGAAATACTCACTTCTGAATGGGGATTTGCCCTCAGTCCTCATCGAATTACCGTTTCCACATCGGGATACCTCAGTAGGTTGAAAGATTTTCTCGACCAAACGAAGGTACATCTTGCAATCAGTCTGCACAATCCTGTTTCGCAAGAGAGAGAACGCCTTATGCCGATAGAAAAATCCTACAAAATCAAGGATGTTGTCGAGCTGTTGAAACAATATGATTGGAAATCACAGAGACGATTGACCTTTGAATACATTGTCTTTGAAGGATTGAACAATCAGAAACGTCATGTCCTTGCGTTAATGAGGCTTTTGGACGGACTTTTTTGCCGAATAAATTTGATAAAGTTTCATACAATCGAAGGCACTCCCTACATTGCCGCAAGCGAACAAAGCATGGAGAAACTGAGAGACACATTGAGTTCAAAAAATACAATATGTACTATACGGGCTTCAAGAGGCGAAGATATATTAGCCGCTTGCGGTCTGTTATCAACAAAAAAGATTTTGGAAAATGGAAGAAACAATACCACAGTGGAGAGTAAATAATCCCATAAAGAGACGATTGAGTGCAGAGGTAAGGGTCGGCAATGTCGGCATAGGGGGACACAATCCCATAAGAGTGCAATCAATGACCAATACAGACACGATGGACACAAATGCAACGGTAGAACAATGTATCAGACTTGCCGATGTGGGTTGCGAAATGGTAAGAATAACAGCTTCAAACGTGCAGGCAGCCGAAAATCTCTACAACATAAAGAACGCTCTTGCACAAAGAAACTACAATATTCCCCTTATTGCCGATATACATTTCAATCCCAAGGCGGCAGAAGTAGCAGCCGGCATTGTGGAAAAGGTTCGCATCAATCCGGGGAACTATACCGATAGGAACATTTCAGAAAGGGATTATTCAGACCGGCAATACAGAGAAGAATTGGAGCGAATTGCCGAACGCTTACAGCCTCTTGTCGAAATATGTAAGGCAAATCACACGGCAATGCGAATAGGTACTAATCACGGTTCTCTAAGCAGGAGAATAATGAACCGTTATGGCGACACACCCTATGCAATGGCTGTGTCGGCAATGGAGTTTGTTCAAATATGTCATCAAATGGGCTATGACGACTTGGTGCTTTCGATGAAATCAAGCAATGTTAAGGTGATGAACTTCGCAACCCGCACTCTTGTAGCACTCATGCAGCAAAGCAATCTCAACTATCCTGTTCATCTCGGGGTAACAGAAGCCGGCAATGGTGCAGACGGCAGAATTAAATCAATGAGCGGAATTGGCAGTCTGCTCGCAATAGGAATTGGAGATACCATAAGAGTTTCGCTAACCGAGAAACCCGAAAATGAAATACCCGTTGCAAGGCAGATTGTCGATGCTTACAAGGATATGCCTTTTGAAAGCATAGGAGAAGAATATGCTCTTTCGAGTGTCTTTTGCCGCAAGGATATTGCACAAAGCCAAGAGAATATCAAAACTCTCGATATTGCACAAACAAAATTTGATGATTGTTTGCAGATTGCAAGCAAGAAAGACAGTGTTGTGCGACTTGTTCAAACAAAAGAGTGTGAAGACAAGGCTCTTTTGGCAGGAAATGTGGCTGCGTTGGTAATGGAGGGAGGCGTTTGCAGCGTTAGTTTGATTGACAAGGAGTTTGAAGCAGACCTAATGCAGGCTGTGGGTGAGAAAATCTACAAAGCCGAATTTATAGCCTGCCCTTCGTGTGGCAGAACCAAGTATGACATACAGACTGCCCTCGAAAAAGTAAAGCAAAGGTGCAAACACCTCAAAGGATTGAAGATTGCGGTCATGGGCTGCATAGTTAATGGTCCGGGAGAGATGTCTGACGCCGATTATGGCTACATCGGCAGTCGTGAAAACAGAGTTCACCTCTACCGCAACGGCAAGTTGGTTTATTCAAACGTCGAAGACAAAGAAGCTCTCGACCTTTTGGTTTCAATGATTAAGGAAGACGGAAAATGGCAAGACGAAAACTAAAATTTTTTTTGACCTTTGCGGTAATAATTCTTGCGGTTGTTGTGCTGTATGGCGGATTGGTCGGAAATAAAACGCCGTTTTGCGAAAATAAAACGGCGTTTTGTCCGAACGAAACGCCGTTTTGTCAGAGTAAAAACAAGACTGATTGTAACTTGTTGGCAAATAAGTGTTTGTCTCTTGCAGAAGCGATGCCTTCAAGCAACGAAAAACTGATTTCTCTCGACCATAAGTATTACTTTGTAGGCTACAACCCTTCGCACAAACAGGCAGCATGGGTGGCATATCTTCTTACCTCTGAAATGATTAGACAAAACGACAATGTAAGTCGCGGAAATACCAATTTCAAAAAAGACCCTCTTTTGAGGAAACACTATGCTATTTCAAAGGATTACTCACATTCGGGATATGTTAGGGGACATCTGTGTCCCTCAAAGGATATGTGTTGGTCTGAGTCTTCGATGAGGGAAACTTTTTTCATGACCAACGTTTCTCCTCAGAGCGAACAGTTCAACAACGGGCTGTGGAAGAAATTGGAAAAGCAGGTTCGCACATGGGCATTGGACAATGATAGTATCATTGTGCTGACAGGACCTGTTTTATCGACCAAGAAAGCTGAGATAGGCGAGAACAAAGTAAGCGTATGCGGCAAGTTCTACAAAATAGTGGTCGATATATCTTATCCGAGCTACAAAATGATAGCCTTTGTAATGGATAATGCCAACATAAAAGGCAATGTGTACAAATATAGTTGTACAGTCAGAGATGTGGAACGACTTACCGGCTTGGATTTCTTCCCCTCTTGCGAAGACAATCCGCTTATCGATTCCCTTGAAAGCCTCACAGACATAAGCCTTTGGAAGAGTGAAAAACTCCGTACCAACTAAAACATTATTGGAATTGCCACTTACATACGTTTTGAAGCATTTTTGCGTTTGAGAAAGGAAATACAAAGATTATGAAACTGCTAACCAATTTGAAAAAGAACCGTTCATACGTAGTCATATTGCTTTTGACAGTGCTGTATGCTCTTTTGCTCAGTGCAAATCCTGTTGGCGATGCCTATTCCAACGCTTTCGCTTCAAAAAGTGGGGAAGATATGTTCTCGCCTCACCATTTGCTTTATGCCTTTTACGGAAACATTATTCTGAAACTCTTTGGCTTTCTTCCCTTTGAGTCGATGACTTTGCTGCAACTTGCAAATGCAGTTGTGGCAGGGGGGTGCCTACTTCTTATTAGGCGAATGCTCAAAAGGATACACCATGAAGAATCGTTCCTTTGTGCCTCTGTCTTGTTTTGTGGGGCATCGTTCGGATTTATGCGGTTTGCCACCGACAACGAATGCTATATCGTTCCGCTGTTTTTTTGTCTGCTTTCGATATATTACCTACAAGTCTTTTTGGTTCGCAATTCCATGTCGCGGCTTCTTAAAGCTGCCGTGGCAATCAGCTTCGGCTGTCTGTTCCATCAGCTTTCCATAATAGCATGGCTTTGTGTTTTCGGAGTAATCGTTTTTAATCGCAACAAGAAATACCCATTGGCTTTTTTGGCAGTAAGTCTCATTGTGCCGATATGCTACTTTGTTGCTACTTTTTCAATATTTGGTTCTGCAAGTCTTTCGGATACCGTGGCATTTGCCCTTACCGATTACATAAATGGCACAGCACAAATGCCGCAAGCAAAGCAAGTTGTTTTGCTGAGCCTTGTGAGCCTTGTGAGAACCTTTGTTCAGTTGCACGGATATATGTTTGAGTTTGCAAAGAGCAACATTGTTTTGACCGTTGTGGTGCTTGCGGGAGTTGCAACACTGATTGTCTTTGCCATAATGAAGACCAAGAAAAATAGTCTCCGCAATCTGATACTCTTTCAGGAGAGACGCTTTGTCAGAATGCTGTGGGTATATCTTATATTGACCTTTGGTTTTGCCGCATTCTCAAACGGCAATGCCGAATTTATGATTGCCATACCTTTTATCTTGGTTCTTTTGTACTCATATTACTTTTCGCAATCTAAAAACCTGCTTTACCTTTCGTGTGCCATGCTTTTGTGGAACGTATATTTCGGTTTGTACCCTCAGGCAAGCCAAAGGCTCACTCCTAATGAAGACATAGCCGAACTTTGTCGCCAAAATCCCAATGCTGTCTTCGTTTTGAAAGACAAAAACGTTGTCGAGAACATCTATCTCTACAAATATGGAAAACAAAACCTGCCCACGCTTTACCGAGAAGACAAATATAGTGAACAACAGTACCTTAAAGACAAATCGAACGGCAAAACGATAATCACAGACCTTGTTTCGGCAGAAGAAACTCTCGGAAGGGCAAAGCTGACAAGCCATGCTACTTTTGACTTTTCGCAAGTTAAAAATCGACAAACTCTTTTTGAATTTTCGTCCTGCAAATGCAAAAGAACGGTCTGCAAGTTGTGAAATCCGAGAAATCACTTTAATTTTGCAAACCGAAAGAAAAAGACAGACAAATGGAAGAATTGGTAATCGCAACCCACAACAAGCACAAGGCAGAGGAGATAAAACGTCTGCTTGACGGGAAGATAAAAATAGTAACCCTCAATGAGTTGGGTTGCAAGGAGGAAATACCCGAAGAAGGTGAGACTTTGAAAGAAAATGCCTTGCAAAAAGCACAATATGTTTGGGAAAAATATCACAAAAACTGCTTTGCAGACGACACAGGTCTGATGGTAGATGCCTTAAATGGAGAGCCGGGAGTGTATTCTGCCCGATACGCAGGCGAACATTGCAGTTTTGATGACAATATCAACCTTTTGCTCGACAATATGGAGGGAAAAACCAACCGCAATGCCCGATTTGAAACGGTGATATGTCTTATCGAAGACGGCAAAGCCCGCTATTTTGAAGGCAAATGCGAAGGCTGCATTCTCACAGAGCGATATGGCAGAGGCGGATTCGGCTATGACCCGATTTTTATGCCCAAAGGTTATGGCGAAAGCTTTGCTGAACTATCCACAGAAGAGAAAAACAAAATCTCACATCGCGGAAAGGCAACCGCAGAGTTGATTAAATATCTTTTAAAGTAAGAGTTATGGAAAATTTAGAGGATTTCAAACACGAGATTGTGCTTTCCAATGCAAGACAAATGTGTTTGGCTGCATTGACTGCCCCAAAGGCAAGAGGAAATAACAATCTTGTGATAAAGATTGCAAGCGGCGATGACATCAAACGCCTTTCCGACAAATTGGAAGAGCTGTTTGAGAAAACAAGTCAGGAATTTTTGCATCGCGACAGCCAAAATATACTTGCCGCAGAGGCAATCGTTTTAATCGGAAGCCGCATTGTTCCCTTGGGACTTGATTGCGGATATTGCGGATACCCAAGCTGCGGAGCAAAACCGGGGAATGTTCCATGCTTTTTTAACTCTGATGATTTGGGAATAGCAATCGGCAGTGCTTGTTCGGCAGCTTCTCAAACCAAAACCGACAGCCGTGTCATGTTTTCGGTAGGTTTGGCAGCCAAAGAGCTGAATTTGCTTGACGATTGTCCGCTTGTGCTTGCCATAGTGCTGTCTGCAAGTGGCAAAAACATCTTTTTTGACAGAAAATAATTGATTTAACAATACAAAAAATACCGATAATATGTTACAACTTGGTTTTATACGCGAAAATAGAGAGTATGTAATAGAGCGTCTTGGCGTAAAGCACTTCAAAGATGCCGAACAAATAATAGACAACGTCATTTCTCAAGACAACAAAAGGAGAAATACACAAACAGAACTTGATAAGGTAAAAGCAGAAGCCAATTCCATTGCAAAGCAAGTGGGAATGCTCTACAAGCAGGGGCAGAAAGAACAAGCTGAAGAGATGAAAAAACAATCTGCCACTTGCAAAGAGAAGGAAAAAGAGCTGTCAGAACTTCTTGTACAGACCGAAAGCGAAATCAGAAGTCTGCTTTTGACCATTCCAAACCTGCCAAACAAAGATGTTCCCTTGGGAAAGACAGCCGAGGACAACGTTGTGGTTTTGCAAAAGGGCGAAATGCCTGCTTTGTCTGAGAATGCAAAACCCCATTGGGAGCTTTGCTCTGAATATGACATCATAGATTTTGAATTAGGCAACAAGATAACAGGTGCAGGCTTCCCTTTGTACAAGAAAAAGGGTGCAAGATTGCAGCGGGCGTTGATAAACTTCTTTTTGGACGAGGCTGCAAGAGACGGATTTACCGAAGTGCAACCGCCACTTATGGTAAACGAAAGCTCAGCCTTGGCAACAGGACAATTACCCGACAAAGAAGCACAGATGTACACCATTCCGCTCGATAATTTCTACATGATACCGACGGCAGAGGTCCCTGTAACAAACATATTCAGGGATACAATCCAAAAGGAGAAAGACTTGCCGCTTCAATATTGTGCTTACTCGCAATGTTTCCGCCGAGAGGCTGGCTCGTATGGCAAAGACGTGAGAGGACTCAACCGTTTGCACCAATTTGACAAGGTTGAAATTGTCTGCATCGACACTCCGGAACACTCATACGAACAGTTGGAAGTGATGAAGGCTCATGTGGCATCGCTTTTGGACAAGTTGGAGTTGCCGTATCGAATTTTGAGACTTTGTGGAGGGGATATGAGTTTCACTTCGGCAATAACTTACGACTTTGAAGTTTGGTCTGCGGCTCAGAAACGTTGGTTGGAAGTTAGCAGTGTGTCTAATTTTGAGACCTATCAGGCAAATCGTTTGAAGTTAAGGTACAAAAACTCAGAAGGAAAGACCGTTTTGGCACACACACTCAACGGAAGCGCCCTTGCATTGCCGAGAATAGTTGCCGCATTGCTCGAAAACAATCAAACTCCCGAAGGAATAAAAATACCGAAAGCCTTGCAGCAATACACTGGTTTTGAAATGATTGACTAAATATTGTAAAAGGCTGAAATAAAACGGCGTTTCAAGAAAATAAAACGCCGTTTTGCTTGACTGAAACGCCGTTTTATTTCGCTGAAACGGCGTTTTATTTTTGCCTCTCGGGCAATAGGAGTAATTTTTTTGTTGTTTAGGTACTATTGAAAGCCCGGAAACGGACAAAAAAACGTATCTTTGCCCCACAAAAATGAGTTTTCATAAATGAAGAAAAGGAATTTTGCATCATTGATTTCAAGCATTGCTGTTGTGTGTTACCTTGTGCTTTTTGCAGACGGGCTTTTTGCACAAGAAATGTACCCCGAGGACAGCATAGAGTTTGAATTGAGTAGTTTGAGGTTGGAAATTGAGGATTTGAACTCTCAAATCGAAACTCTCAAAACCAATCTGTCTGTACAAAAAGAAAGGAATAAAGAGCTGCATCTTATCAACGATACTTTGGTTGTAGTAAACAACGAAATCAAGCAGCAGTTGAGCGAAAAGAATGCTCTTTTGGAAGAAAAAATCCGCATACTTCAACAAAAAGAAATCCTTTTTGCCGAAAAGGAACAGGTGTATAAGGAAGCTATAAGCACCTCCAACATTGATAAAGCTAAGATTGAGGGTTTGGTGGAGGCAAAAAATGCAAGTATAGAGGGCAAAGACAAAGAAATATCTTTGCTTCAAAAGAGCATAAACGAGAAAGAAACTCACATTTCGACCAAAGATGCACAGCTAAGGCAAATATCGGAAGAGCGAGACAGATATTTCAATATGTCGGACACCCTGAGAGAACAGCTCAAAGCCGCACAGATTGTAATAATGCAACGTGAGGAAGAACTCAAATACACAAGAAAACGAGCCGAAGAGGCAGAAGAAAAAGTCCTGACGGCAACCAACCGCAAGAAAAAGGTGAGAGTAATTCAGGGGTTGGCAATGCACTTTGCTCCGATGCCCGACTGGGTTATTCGTCCGAGGGGGGTTAATAGCAGCGAAAAGTATGTTAATTACATAGAGAACGCCAATGCAGGAGCGGTAGATTTCGATTTGGTTGTCGGAGCGTCCGTCATGTTGTTCGATTTGACCAAGCCAAACCAGAGATTTACCCAAGATTTGGGTATTTATGTGGGCTTTGGAGGCAACAATCTGTTCAAAAATTTCTATTTGGGACCATCTTACAAATTTCTTGACTTCTTTCACTTGTCCGCAGGGGTGAAAATTGCTAATTATACGGTGCTTGCCGACGGCTATGAGGCAGGAGACGAGCTTCCGCCGGGCTGGGCAATCCCCACATCGAAGAAATGGATTGTTACTCCCTATATTTCACTCTCGTTTGATCTCGACTTTATTTCATACATAGGCAAAAAATAAAATCAAAATGGCAAAAACACTCATACACAACGCACGTTTGGAAAACAGAAAGGTAGATTTGTTGATTTCAAACGGTATTATAGAGCAAATTTCGCCCGAAATAGTTGCTCCCGAAGCCGAAGTTTTTGAAGCAGAAGGCTTGGCTGTCATGCCGGCTTTTTACAATATGCACACCCATGCGGCAATGACGCTGATGAGAAGCTGGTGTGAAGACCTTCCCTTGTTTGATTGGCTCAACAATATATGGAAAAGAGAAGCCGAATTGACATCCGAAGACATCTATCACGGCACTCGTCTTGCCATATTGGAGATGATAAAGAGCGGAACGGTATTTTTTGCTGATATGTATTGGCATAGTTCTGCCGTTGTGGCGGCTGCCGAGAGCATGAAGATAAGAGCAAACGTGGGAATGACCATTGTAGATACTCTTTCGGAAAAGGCACTCGAACAAGACTTTGACCTTGCAAAACAATACCCAAAGAACGAACAATCACTTGTCAGCATAGGCATTGCACCTCACGCAATTTACACCTGTGGAGCAGATCTGTATCGCAGGTGTTTTGAATTTGCAAGAGAAAACGATATCCTATTTCACACACATCTTGCAGAAACTCAAAAAGAAGTTGAAGATTGTTTGAGAAACAACGGAAAAAGACCTGTGGAATACCTTAACGATTTGGGTGTTCTTGACAACAAGACTTTGGCAGCCCATTGTGTTCATCTTTCTTTGGAAGAAGCTCAAATCCTTTCCGAAACTCAAACCACCATTGTTCACAATCCTTGTTCCAACATGAAACTTGCCTCGGGTGTGTTCAACTCCTTGCAAGCTCAAAATTGCGGTTGTAATATTGCATTGGGAACCGATGGCACTTCTTCCAACAACAATCTTTCGATGATTGAGGAAATGAAGTTCGCATCTCTGCTTGCAAAATCCCATTACGGTAACCCTCAGGCAGGAAAAGCCTCAGAGATAATGCAATGGGCTACACGGAACGGAGCAAAAGCCATGGGGTTGAATGCAGGAGAAGTAAAAGAAGGTAAACTTGCCGACTTAATTTTTGTCAATCTTGATAACGAAAGATTGTTACCCGACAATGACCTTGTTTCGAGCATGGTTTATTCTGCCGATTCGAGATGTATTGACAGCGTAATGTGCAATGGCAATTTTTTGATGAAAAGAGGGTATATCGAAGCCGAACAAGAGATTATTGAAGAGGTCCGCCAATATAACAAACACAAATAACATCAGACTATTATGAACATTCGTAACATTCTTTGCCTTATTTGTTCTCTTTTTTTGACCCTTGGCGTAAATGCTCAGGGCAAAAACAGCGTCAAATGGGTGAGAGTGGAGGGCGGAGAGTTCCTTATGGGGTGCAATTCTACCGACAAGGATTGCTATCCCGACGAAGCGGAACACAAGGTCTATGTTTCGACTTTTGAAATTGCCGCTTGCGAAGTTACAGTTGAGCAATATATGTACTTTTGTGAGCAGACGGGACGACAAAAACCCAAAGAGCCGCCCTTTGGCTGGCAATCGCAACACCCGATTGTCAATGTAACATGGCAAGATGCCGCCGACTATGCACAATGGGCGGGATGCAGACTGCCGACCGAAGCAGAGTGGGAATATGCCGCCAAGGGAGGAAAGCAAAGCAAAGGATACAAATATTCGGGCAGCAACAACCCGTTGGAAGTCGGCTGGTGCTTTGAAAATTCTGCCGCAAGCACACACCCTGTTGGCGAAAAGCTGCCGAATGAACTCGGAATATATGACATGAGCGGCAATGTATGGGAATGGTGCAGCGATAATTACGACATATATTACTATAAGGAAAGTCCGAAAAGCAATCCCAAGGGACCGGCATCGGGTTTGGGTAAATGCAATCGTGGAGGCTGCTTTAACTTTGACGCAAAGGTTATGCTGACTACCCATAGGAGAGGTTGTTCAGAGGATAGTAAGGGAACGGGAACAGGTTTCCGTCTTGCAAGAGACGTAAAACGCAAATAAAACTCTCAATCTGTCATCTTAATTTCAAGTTTGTTTGTTGCAAATCTCGGTTTGACAGAATTAAATTCAATTTTCGTTTTTTCAATCTCCCAAAACAAAAACGCCCCTGCAAAACTTGCAGGAGCGTTTTAACCAAAACATTTTTCAGCTTATTATTTCATGTTGGTAAATACGTTCACCACGTCGTCGTCATCTTCCAAACGATTGACCAACTTCTCGACATCTTCTTGTTGTTCGGGTGTTAGTTCTTTCAAATCGTTGGGTATGCGTTCAAAACCGAAGGATTTTATCTCAAAATCGTGGTCTTCCAAATATTTTTGGATAGGTCCGAATGCTGAGAACTCGGCATAGATGAATATTTCGTCTCCATCAACAAAGCATTCATCGACTCCGAAATCTATAAGCTCCAATTCCAACTCCTCCATGTCGATTCCTTCTTTCATTGCGACCTTAAAGTTGCACTTTCTCTCAAACAAGAAATCCAACATACCCGATGTGCCGAGTGAACCGTTGCCTCGGTTGAATGCAGCTCTCACATTGGCAACCGTTCTGGTCGGGTTGTCGGTTGCAGTCTCCACAAGAACGGCAATTCCGTGCGGTCCGTAACCCTCATACACTACTTCCTTATAGTCAGCCGTATCTTTGGAAATCGCTCTCTTGATTGCCCTGTCCACATTGTCCTTGGGCATATTCTCATTCCTCGCAGTCTGAATAAGAAGTCTCAATCTGGGGTTGGCACTCGGGTCTGCACCGCCTGCTTTCACCGCAATCTCGATTTCTTTTCCCAATCGGGTAAATGTTCTTGCCATATTACCCCAGCGTTTCAACTTTCTTGCTTTTCTATATTCAAATGCTCTTCCCATTATTTGATGTTTTAACTTGTCAAAATTTCGTCTTGTTGCTTTTTTGAGCCGCAAAATTACAAATTTTCGGTCGGTTTTTTGCCAAAATACCCCAAAAACCTGCAATGAAACGGCGTTTTGTTTTGTCAAATGCCGAAAAAGGACTACTTTTGCAGGGTGAATAACATTTGTAACAAGTAGTTTAAGGAAATAGTATGAAGAGAAGGTTGTTTATAGTTTTGATTTGTTTTGTTTTAATGAGCTTCGGCTTTGAGCTTTCGGCTCAGGAGGGTACTCATTCTTTGACAAGAGAAAATATAAGCATGGTTGTGCCTAACGATTGGCTCGCAATCAGAACAGGAAAGAAGTTTGGTGATTTCGGATTGAAAATTCAGAAGCAAAATAGTGTGGCTTTTGTGGAAGTAAACTGCATAAGACGAAAAACAGACCCTGTTTCAAAAGCAACAACCTTGGCTTCGGAACGCAGCAACAAAGAAACATTCGCATATATGCAGATTGATGCGGTTCAAGATGCCAAGTTGGACAAGAAAAACGCCAAACACCTTGTCTATACCAACGCTTATTTGACCGACACTTACCGAGGCGGCATTTATGCCTTGGTCGATAACGGATATACTTACACGATTGAGTATTACGGAACGGATACTCCTGCGGGCAGAAAGGAGATTGAACAAATCCTTTCTTCAATCAAGATAGAAAAACCTTTGGCTCAGGACAATATTGTCAAGATTGAACAAGACTTTGTGCCGAGTGATTGGAAAGAAGCTCCGATTGAGCAAACAGAGCAGCCGACAGAAGAAAATGTTTCTGCCAAAGAAAAGAAGTCAAAGAGCGAGAAGGTAAATCTTACCAAAGAAGAAAAGAAACAACTCAAAGAACAAAAGAAGCGTCTCAAAGAAGAAACTAAAAAGGTAGAGAAAAAGAAAAAAGAGTTGGAGAAGAAAAAGAAAGAATTGGACAAAAAACAAAAGCAAGAACAAAAAGAAAAACAAAAAGCCGAGCAAAGACGCAAAAAAGCCATGAAGGCAAAGAAAGATGATAGTGAGTTGAAAGAGCTTTTGGAGCAGAACAACCAACAAAACAAATAATCATTTCTCTTTTTTTTGATTTTGGGGCAGATAGACGATGAAACGATTTGCAATTTTGTCCTTTCTGATTGTTTTTGTGTCTGTTTTGCCCGCCAAGTCTCAATTTTGTTTCTCTGATTGTGAGACTTGTTTTGCCGATACAGCAATCCAAAGTCATAGTTTGCTTTTTCACATTGATGACAAATCCTTTTTTGTAGATAATGAGTACAAAGGAGAGAAGACTTACGGCTATTCTCTTCCCGGATTTAGGCTTACACCCTCATTGTTCTATGCTTTGAACGAGAAAATATCGCTTGAAGCAGGTGTCAGTATGCTACGTTACCATGGTGCAAACCGCTATCCTTGCGTCATCTATTCGTATTTTCCTGCATGGCAGGCATATCAGTTCCTTTCGGGCGTTCATTTGATACCTTATTTCAGAGCTTCGTGGAATATTTCTCCCGCAATACAGCTCTCGTTCGGCAACATAGATAACCAAAACTCGCACTTGTTGCCCGAACCGCTCTACAACGTCGAGCATACCTTCTCTTCAGACCCCGAAGCAGGTGTTCAATTTCGATTAAACAAGCCACACCAATATTTAGATGCATGGCTGAATTGGCAGAGCTTTGTATTTGCCAATGACATTCACCAAGAGACTTTCACACTCGGAGTAAATTGGCAGACAAAACTCGACATTGTCAAAGAAAAACTTCGATTGCTTGTTCCCCTCAGCCTTGTTGTCCAGCACCTTGGAGGAGAAAATCTTAGCGGAGACTTTTCTGTCTGCACATGGTCAAACATTGCTGCAGGAATGCGGTTAGATTACAAACACAATCGTTTAATCAGTTCAATCGGAGCAGACTATCTGTATTACAATCAGGCGGGAGAATCGGACATCATGCCTTTTGAGAATGGTTGGGCGGTGTATCCCTACATAGAGTTGGCATATCAAAAGCTCAAAGTCAAGTTTGCATACTATGACAGCGAAGATTTTGTGAGCCTTTTGGGCAGTCCTCACTTTTGTAACTTTTCTACAAATACCCCTGACTTGGTTTTTGACCGCTCAAACCAATTTTACGTTCGAGCAACGTATAGTTACGACATTTATAACGGCTGTTCATTCGATGCCTACTTCCAACTGTTCAGACAAAACCACCTTACGGGCGACCGACCCGGCTTCGACAAGGTGATAAGGGACGGATTTACCTCCTTTTCTTTCGGAATCATCCTCAATATAGACCACTCTATTTTACTGAAACACTTTTAGAAACAAGCCCTTCACCAACCCCTTAAAATAAAACGGCGTTTTGATTGAACCAAAACGGCGTTTTATTTTGTGTAAATCAATCCTTTTTGCGAACAGCTCTTTTTTTCTTCTGAACAGAGAAGCCGAAAAAGCCCAATCGTTTGCCCAAAGAATAGTATTTTCCGTGCGAATAGGCGAGCAAACCTGCTTTTTCGAGGTCGAAAAGACCACTTTGCTCATCTATATACTCGCTATCGGCAAGCACACCGACCACTTTTGCCATGAACATATCGTGAGAGCCGAGTTCTCTGACCTCCACAACTTCGCATTCGACACATAGCGGACTTTCTTCGATATAAGGAGCCTTTACATCGGGAGCTTGAATAGGTGTAAGACCCGTTTGCTCAAATTTGTTGAAGTCTCTACCCGAGCGAACGCCGCACCAATCGGTTGCACGGCACATCTGTTCGGTTGTAATGTTGATTACAAAATGTCTTGTTTTTGAAATAATGGAGTGGGAGAGGCGTGTCTTTCTAAGGGAAACGTAACACATTGGCGGCTCTGTGCAGAGCGTTCCCGTCCAAGCGACGGTTGTTGCATTATATTCCTCCTTTGTTTCGCCGCAAGATACAATTACCGCCGGCAAAGGGTAAATCATAGTCCCCGGTTTGAACTTTACTTTACTCATGACAAAAAATTATTTTTTGAAATCTTCTGCTGATATGGTTATTTCTTTGGGAATGAATTTTGAAACGTCTCTTCCGAATGACAAAATTTCTCTTACGAGTGAGGAAGAGATTGCTGCATCATCGGGTTTGGTCATAAGAAATACTGTTTCTATATCTTCTGCCAATTCTTGGTTGATTCGGGCTATGTTTCTCTCATATTGAAAATCCGAAGAGTTTCTTAGTCCTCTCAAAATGTACTTTGCTCCGACTTGTTGGCAGAAATCGACGGTCAAACTGTCGAATGTGACAACTTCAACCTTGTCGTATTTTGCAAAAGTCTGCTTTATCCATTCTATTCTCTTGTCCAAAGAAAATACGGAGTGCTTTGCCGTATTGCAACCGACGGCTACAATTATTTTGTCGAACATCGGCAATGCTCTTTCGACAATGCTTTGATGTCCTTTGGTGATAGGGTCAAAACTTCCGGGGAATAGTGCTGTTTGTTTCTTCATGTGTCAGTATGATGTTCTGTTAATATTTCGGTCTAACTCCTTGCTGCTACGTTCGTTCAGCATATAGATGAAGCGAAAGCTCAAATAGTTGTTTTTGAAATCTCTGCTCCACGATTTGTATTCTTGTGTGCCTGCAGGGTATCCGTTGTAAAACCATACGTCTTCCCTTATCGGAATGAGCGAGTATTGGTATCGGAAACTAAATTTGAGCTTTTCCCAAATTTTGAAGCGGATTTCGGCAACTATGTCTATGTCATTTTTTAAGAAAGCGGGGGTCGGAGGATAGTCAAACGGACGTTCAAAACCACTGATTACCTCTTCTGGCAGTCCCCAGTCTTCTTTTATTTTGATAAGTCTGCCATATTGCAAGCCGAGACCAAAAGTCCAGCCGCCTTTTGTGTCTATGAAGTGAAGCATAAGGGGAATGTCGATATAAGAAAGGGTTGTCTTATAGGCAAAAGGGTCGAGTGTTTCTCTTGCTCCTCGTTGCGAGAAAAGGATTTCCAAACTTGCCTGCCAGCCTTGGTAAGGGCGTTTCATGTCAAAGGGAACCATGAGACCCAAACCTGCCTGTGGTGCAACTTTCTTGTACCCATAGACTTCGTCTCCGTCAATTTGCGCAAGGTTGAAGCCGAGTACGGTGTAGGCTTTGAAGATTTGTGCATTCGTTTGAAGCGAAAGTGCAGACAATACGATAATGCCTGTCAGTATGTTGATGATTTTCTTTTTTGTCATATCGGTTTGTCGAGTTATTGTTTCATTTTTGATTTGATACTCTTTGTTTTCTCATTTGTTTCGGGCAACATGGAAAGTGAAATTCTCTTTTTTAGGTAATCCACTTCGCTTACTCTTACTTTGATACGCTGACCGATTTGCAATACATCGTTCACATCGGAAACGAAATCTTCGCTTATGTTGCTTATGTGCAACAATCCGTCGGTGTGTACGCCCAAATCAATAAACGCTCCGAAAGCTGTTATATTGCTTACCCTGCCATAGAGCCACTGATTGACGTAAAGCTGTTCTATGGTGTCGATTGAGTTGTCGTATTCCTGCTCCGAGAACATTGTCCGGCTTTCTCTGCCGGGGTTTGTGAGTTCTTGCATGATGTCATTGAGCGTCGGCAGTCCGCAGTCTTTGCTTATATAGCGTTCAATCTTTACTCTGTTGCGAGCGTCCTTGTGTTCTATAAGTTCTTTCACCGTACAATGAGCGTCTTTTGCCATTTGCTCCACAAGAGAGTAGCGTTCGGGGTGAACTGCTGTTGTATCCAACGGATTGTCAGAGGCTTTTACTCTCAAAAAACCTGCTGCCTGCTCAAAGGCTTTTGCTCCGAAGCGTTTGACTTGCAGCAATTCTTTTCGGGAACGAAAAGCCCCGTGAGTGTTTCGATATTCCACTATGTTTTTTGCAAGAGAAGAGCCTATTCCGGAGACGTATGAGAGTAATTTTGGGCTGGCTGTATTGAGTTCTACGCCTACCGAATTGACGCAACTGATGACCTGATTGTTTAAGCTCTCTTCCAAAAGTGCTTGATTGACATCGTGTTGATACTGACCTACGCCAATGGATTTTGGATCTATCTTTATAAGTTCTGCCAACGGGTCTTGCATTCGGCGACCTATGCTTACAGCACCTCTGACGGTGATGTCATAATCGCCAAGTTCCTCAATGGCAATGTCCGAAGCCGAATAGACCGAAGCACCGTCTTCGTTCACCATACTGATTATAGGTTTTGTGTCAAGGTTTGCTTCTTTCACTAACTTCAAGGTCTCTTTTGATGCCGTGCCGTTACCGATTGCAATCGCTTGAACATCAAATTGTTTAACCCATACACTTAGTTGTTCTTTTGCTTTTTCGCTTTGAGACAGGTAGATGACGTTGTGATACAGCAACTTGCCTTGTGCATCTAAGCATACGCACTTGCAGCCTGTTCTAAATCCCGGGTCGATAGCCAATACTCTCTTTTCGCCCAAAGGAGGGGATAAAAGAAGCTGTCGCAAGTTCTTGGCAAAGACTTCAACAGCCACTTTGTCGGCTTTGTCCTTCAATTCGTTACGTAGTTCTGTCTGAAGCGATGGCTCAAGCAGGCGTTTGTAGCAATCTCTTGCCGCAAGCTCTTTTTGATTGCTGCAACTGCCCGACTTTTTTCGCCTTACGCATCTTGCCACAAGGAAGTCTTCGGCTTTTTCATCGTCAGAGGGCTTGATTGAAAGGCGTATATTACCTGCTTTTTCTTCCCTGAAATAAGCCAAAATCCTATGTGAGGGAGCGGCGAGTGCGTACTCGTTTTTGTAAGACGGCGTTTCATTTTTGCAAAACGCCGTTTTGTCCGACTGAAACGGCGTTTTATCGTCGTGAAACGCCGTTTTATTTTTGCTATTCTTAGTCTCTGTGGCACAGATAGTTGCATATCGTTTGAAATACTCCCTCATTGCAGAGCGGATTGAGGCATTTTCGTTGATGTTTGCCGCAACTATATCTCTTGCACCCTCCAATGCTTCCTGCACACTGCCGACTTGTTTTGACAAGGCAACGAGTTCTTTTGCTCGTTTGTCAATGTCGCAATCCGCTTCCTTTAGTATCAAATCTGCAAGGGGTTGCAGACCTTTTTGTTTGGCAATTTCGGCTCTTGTTTTCCTTTTTGGCTTAAACGGAAGGTACAAATCTTCTAACTCCGACAAGGTTTCGGCTTTCTTAATGTCAGACTTTAATTCATTAGTCAGAAGACCTTGTTTGTCAATGCTTTCTATTATTGTTTTATGTCTTGCCTCCAACAGACTTAGTTCCTCACTGCGTTTCTTGACTCGGGAAATCATAACCTCATTCATGCAGTCGGTTGCTTCCTTTCGATAACGTGCAATGAAAGCAACACTACAATCTTCACCAATCAGGCGTAACACATTCTCAACCGCCCAAACCTTCAACCCGATCTCCCTTGCAATCCTTTCAGAAAACTCTTTCATTTGCAGAAAATTATATTTTGTTTATTCAAACAATCGTTTAAGTATTTCTTTTTCGACTTTGTCACTGTGGCGAATGGAGTGTTTTGCCCATTTTATGAGAGTGTCCAAGCGTCTTTGTTCATTTAATCTATAGTTTATCTCTGATGCTCTGAGGCGTTCGGTAAGAGAGTACATTGTAATGGCTGCACTGACAGAAATATTGTAGCTTTCGGTAAATCCGTACATCGGTATTTTCATACAAATGTCCGCCATACTTTTGGCAAGTGGTGAAAGCCCTTCTTTTTCGGTGCCGAACATGATTGCAAGCGGCTTATCAATCGGAATTTCGGGCAGAGAAACGTCCTTTTCGGCAGGAAGAGTTGCAACAAGTGTGTATCCGTCTGCTTTTAACTTAGACAAGCAATCGGCAGTGTTGTTTTCGTTGCGGTTGAAGCGGTGAAGGTCCAACCAGTTGTTTGCTCCGAGAGCTACATCGGGGTTGAGGACATAGTCGTTGTTGTTCTCGATGACGAAAATTTGTTGAACACCGAGACATTCTGCCGTTCTGAGTACCGCAGAGGCGTTTTGTGGTTGATAAATGTTCTCGAGAACTATGCTCAAATGGTCGGTTCTTTGCTCGATTACTTTTTCAAACAGCTCTGTTCTGCTTGGTGAAATCATCTCGCACAGCGTTTTGTAATATTGTTGCTTCTGTTCAAAATTCAAATCCTTCAAGTTCATCTTGTCAAATCTTTATTATCAAAGTTCTAAGCCGCAAAATTAAACAATCTATTCGGATATAAGAGCTTTTTTGACGGCTTAAAACGCCGTTTTGCTTGTCTTTTTGCTTTCTTGAATTGGCAAAAATGTGTTGTAATAGTTTGTTTACTGCTTTTCAAATTGCTGTGAGCTATATATATTATTGTGTATTGAGAGATGGTCTTCTCGTTTGATTAAAAAAAAGTCTTTGTTGCGTTGATTGGGTTTTGGGATTGTTTTTGTCAAAACGAATAATTATTGCAATTTCTTTGTTTATTTGTGTTACAAAAATGAATTGTCAATATGTTTAACTCTTGTTTTATTGAGCTGTTTTTGTGCCTTTTGACCTGAATTATTGGGATTTGTTTTGTCGGTTCAAAAAAATGTTGTAATTTTACCGACCAAATAAGTAGAATGGAAAAGCGCTGGACGATAAAACAAAAGGGTGATAGTGAGTTGATTGGAGCTTTGGCAAGGAGGCTTTGCCCTATTGAAAACGCCACAAGAGATGAGTTTCGCACCTATGAAATAGTTGCATCTCTTCTTGTGCAGAGGGGTATATGCAGCTATGAGGAAGCAGAAAAATTCTTTCGTCCCAAGTATGAGCATTTGCACGATTCTTTCCTTATGAACGACATGGAAAAGGCTGTGGAAAGAATAATGCTTGCAATAAAGGCAGAAGAAAAGATTTTGGTTTACGGAGATTATGATGTGGACGGAACTTCTGCCGTGGCGTTGGTTTATTCCTATCTCGAAAAGTTTTATACAGAAATAGATTTCTACATACCCGACCGATATAAGGAGGGTTATGGTGTGTCGTTTCAAGGTGTCGATTGGGCAGATGAAAATGATTTTAAGTTGATTATTTGCCTTGATTGCGGCATAAAGGCTCATAAGGAAATTGCATACGCCAAACAAAAAGGTATAGACTTTATTGTGTGCGACCACCATCTTCCTTCGGATACTCTGCCTGAGGCATGGGCGGTATTGGACCCGAAGAGGTGTGATTCCAATTATCCTTATAAGGAATTGAGCGGCTGTGGTATAGGCTTCAAATTGGTGTCGGCTTTGCAGAGAGAGAGAAATCTGCCATTTGACGACTTGTTGGAGTATTTGGATTTGGTCGCAATAAGCATTGCAGCCGATGTTGTGCCACTCACAGGCGAGAACAGAGTGTTGACATATTATGGTTTGAAGAAGATAAATCGTTGTCCGAGAATAGGCTTGGAAGCTATTTTGGCTTCGAGCAACGTAAAACATGAGAACAACAACGGCAAACTTTATTTCAACAGGGAATTGACGCTTTCTGACTTGGTATTTCTGATTGGTCCGAGGATAAACGCAGCCGGCAGAATGGAAAGCGGCAGGCTTTCGGTCCAACTGCTTAAAGCCAAGAATGCCACAGAGGCAAAAGAAGCGGCAGAAAAGATTGAAAAACATAATAGAGCCAGAAAGGAAAAAGATAAAAAAACAACCAAGGAGGCTTTTGAAACTCTCGAAAGAGACGCTTCTCTCAAAGAAAAGAAAGCGATAGTGGTGGTAAACGACAACTGGCACAAAGGGGTGATAGGTATAGTTGCTTCAAGATTGGTCGAAAGATATTATAAGCCCACAATAGTTTTTTCTTTTAATGATGATGACAATCTTATCACCGGTTCGGCTCGCAGTGTCAAGGATTTTGACATCTATTCTGTTATAGAGAGTTGTTCACATTTGCTTACGCACTTCGGAGGACATAAGTTTGCAGCAGGATTGAGCCTAAAACCGGAGAATTTGCAAGAGTTTACAGAGCTATTTGAGCAGAAGGTGAGCGAAAATATCACGGAAACTCAAACTATCCCCGAGATTGACATAGATTTGGAAATCAATTTGAGAGACATAACTCAGCGATTATTCAGAATATTGAGACAATTTGCTCCTTTCGGACCTGAAAATAATGTTCCGATATTCTCTTCAACCCATCTGATAGGTACTGATGAAATAAGGATTGTGGGTTCTAATCATTTGAAGTTGTCTGTGGTTTCACGAGAAGTTCCTTCCTATCCATACAAATGTATAGGCTTCGGAATGGGTGAGCATTTTGACAAAATAAGAAACGGATACACTTTCGATATTTGCTATCAGATAGATGAGAATACGTTTAATGGTCAGACTTATTTGCAACTCAATTTGAAAGATCTTCATTTTTGACGAACTAAACATACAAACAAAAAGATTGAAATACAATGGCAGCAGAAGATAAAAAGATAATATTTTCGATGGTAGGGGTGGGAAAACTCATTCCTCCTTCGAGACAAATTCTCAAAGATATATATTTGTCCTTCTATTATGGAGCAAAAATAGGTATCATAGGCTTGAACGGTTCGGGCAAATCTACTCTCTTGAAAATTATTGCAGGAGTTGATAAATCGCATCAGGGAGAGGTTCATTTTTCTCAGGGATACTCTGTGGGCTATCTTGAACAAGAGCCACAGTTGGACGACAACAAGACGGTGAAAGAGGTTGTTATGGAAGGTGTAAAGGAAGTTGCCGACCTTATTGCCGAATACGAAAAGGTCAATATGCAGTTTTGTGAACCCATGGACGACAACCAAATGGCAGCATTGATTGAACGTCAGGGTGAATTGACCGAACTTATGGAACAACATGATGCTTGGAATCTTGACAATAAGTTGGAAAGAGCGATGGATGCACTGAATTGTCCGCCCGATGATGCTTTGATTAAGAACCTTTCAGGAGGAGAACGCCGAAGGGTGGCACTCTGTCGCATTCTTTTACAAGAACCTGACATTTTGTTGCTTGACGAGCCTACCAACCATTTAGATGCCGAGAGTATAGACTGGTTGGAGCAGCATCTTCAACAATACAAAGGTACTGTAATTGCAGTTACGCATGACCGTTACTTCCTTGACCATGTTGCGGGCTGGATTTTGGAACTTGACCGTGGCGAGGGAATACCTTGGGAGGGCAATTATTCATCTTGGCTTGAACAGAAAACTCGCCGCCTTGCAATGGAAGAAAAGCAAGAGAGCAAACGCAAAAAGACACTTCAAAGAGAATTGGAGTGGGTTAAGATGACCCCGAAAGCACGTCAAGCAAAAGGAAAAGCACGTCTGTCTTCGTACGAACGAATGATGAATGAGGACGTAAGAGAGAAAGAAGAGAAGTTGGAAATCTTTATTCCAAATGGTCCAAGGCTCGGCGACAGAGTATTGGATGCCAAGGGAATAACAAAAGCCTATGGAGAGAAAATTTTGTTTGAGAATTTGACGTTCTCGCTCCCTGTTGCAGGCATTGTGGGCGTCATTGGAGCTAACGGAGCAGGCAAGACAACGCTCTTCCGTATGATAATGGGCTTGGAAAAGCCTGACAGCGGAACATTTGAAGTCGGTCCGACGGTAAAAATCGGCTATATAGACCAACAACACAGCGAAATAGACCCGCAAAAGACCGTTTGGGAAACAATATCCGGCGGTAATGAACAAATATCTTTGGGAGGCAGGTTGGTCAATTCGAGAGCTTACGTTTCCAGATTTAACTTCTCGGGTACTGATCAGAACAAGAAAACTGAAATCCTTTCGGGAGGAGAGCGAAATCGTATGCATCTTGCAATGACATTGAAGAGTGAGGCAAATGTATTGCTGTTAGATGAGCCTACAAACGACATTGACGTAAACACACTTCGTGCATTGGAAGAAGGATTGGAGAATTTTGCAGGCTGTGCCGTGGTAATATCTCACGATCGCTGGTTTTTGGACCGAATTGCTACACATATATTGGCATTTGAGGGCGATTCACAAGTTTATTTCTTTGAAGGGTCATATTCCGAATACGAAGAGAACAAGAAAAAACGTTTAGGGGATACAACTCCTAAGCGAATGAAATATAAGAAATTGATAGTTAGTTAAACCAAAACAAAAAAACAAAGATATGGAAGACAAGAAAGAAATCGTAATCTGTTTGGGTAGTTCTTGCTTTGCAAGAGGAAACAACAAAAATCTTGAATTTATTCAAGAGTATTTGAAGGTTAACAACTTGAAAGGAAAGATTACTTTCAAGGGACAGTTGTGTTCGCAACAATGTAGCAAGGGTCCTGTTGTCATAATCGACGGAGAAATGTTTACAGACGTGAACAAAACAAAACTCATGGAGATATTGAATAGTAAATTCGGTTTGTAATAACTATTGTCATTATGAATAAACTGCCACCTGTCTATACAGAGGAAAATGATTGCCGAGATTGTTACAAATGTATCAAGGCTTGTCCGGTCAAAGCAATAAAAATCGAATCCGGTTCGGCATCCATTATCCCCGAATTATGCATATATTGCGGCAAATGTACTCTTATATGTCCGGCAAATGCCAAGAAGGTGAGAAACGATTTGAGGGAGTTGAAACAATCGTTGATGAGAAAAGAGAAAATCATAGTTTCTCTTGCACCAAGCTACCTTAGCGAATATTCGGACGTAAATGTGCATAACCTCTTGGCTGCATTCAGAGAAGCCGGATTTTGGAAAGTTTCACAGACTGCAATAGGTGCAGAAAAGGTTGCCGAAGAAACAAAGAAATGGTTGGATAATCAGCCGAACGGAGTCTATATTTCTTCATGTTGTCCCTCAGCTGTACAGCTTGTAAAGAAGTATTATCCTGATTGTGCAGCTACAATAGCTCCTGTTTATTCGCCAATGGTGGCACATGCTGCCTTTTTGAAAGAGATATGTCCCGATGCAAAGGTCGCATTTGTCGGTCCGTGTGCAGCAAAGAAGAGCGAGATTGACGAATTTGGGGACAAAATTGATTTCGTTTTGACTTTCAAAGAGATAAGAGAGCTGTTTGAAGACATGGGAATTGATTTTGAGTTTATGAAACCAACTTCCGAAGACGTTTTCTTCCCATTTGCGGCAACTCGTGGCAACCTTTATCCGATTGACGGTGGCATGTTGGCAAATATGATAAACTCAATCACTACCGTAGAGGCAAGAATAAATCATAACATGGGTGATGTCTGTGTTCGTTATATGACCTTTTCGGGAGTTGAAAACATAAAAGAGATACTCGAAGACACAAAAGAGTTATCTCAAAATTGCAAAACCTTCCTTGAATTGATGGCATGCGATGGCGGTTGCATAAAAGGGCCTTGTTCAAACGTAAATAATTCGTCTGCATCGAAAAGAGTAAAAGTTCTTCAGGGCGTTGAAACAGGTCCTACCAACAATACCTACAAAGAAAAGTACGATAATCTTGATATTTATACAGATTATTCATATATATCACCAATTTACGCCAAGGAATACACACAACAAGATATTCAACAGGCACTTTTGAGAGTGAACAAGAAGAATGAAGCAGACGAATTGAATTGTGGCGGTTGCGGATACGATAGTTGTCGTTCGTTTGCAAAGGCTTTGATTGACGGAAGGGCAGAAAACGATATGTGTGTCTCCTTTATGAGAAGAATAGCCCAAGACAAAACCAACATATTGTTGAAGAAGCTGCCTCAAGGTATCGTCATAGTGAACGAAGACTTGAAGATAGTTGATGCAAACGAGAAGTTCGCAGATATATTGGGTGATGAAGTAAAGATGATATTTGATGCCAATCCGGGATTATATGGAGCCGATATTACGAAATTAGTTCCTTTCCATCGTTTCTTCTCGTCTGTTTTGAGTACAGGGGTAGATGTGATTGAGCAAGACATAAGAGACGGAGACAATTACTATGGTCTGTCTGTCTTTTCGGTAAATGACCATTCATTGGTGTGCGGAATACTTCAAAATCTTCACGCTCCAGAAGTTCGTAAGGACTTGGTACTTAAACGAACTCAAGATGTGATAATGGAAAACATGAAGGTCGTTCAACAAATTGCCTTTTTGCTTGGAGAAAACGCCTCATACACGGAGGCAATGCTCAATTCAATCGTAGAATCTCACAAAGATTCGGGACAAAAAGACAACGAACCGCTCACATTTGAACTATAAAGCTCACAATTATGTTGGATAAGGAAAAATTCTTCATAGAAGTAGGCAGTTATCAGAACAATAAGTTCAACAACATAGTTTGTGGCGATTGTGTTCTGCTGAGAAAGTGCATTGGAGAGAACAGAAACATTGCTGTTTTGTCAGACGGCTTGGGTAGTGGTGTGAAAGCTAATGTTCTTTCGACCATGACGGCTTCCATGGCGATGAATTTCAGAGTGAGACACGAGCCTATACTTCGCACGGTCAAAGCAATAATGGACACACTTCCCGTCGATAGCGTGCGAAACATCAGTTACTCAACGTTTACTATCATAGACGTGGACGCAGATGGCGAGGCAAAGATTGTAGAGTTCGACAATCCGCCTCTTTTGTTGATAAGAGACAAAAAAGTCTGCTCCATAGAGAAAGACAAGATAGTTGTAAAACGAGAAAACGCCTCTCCGGGGCAAGACGAGCGTGTCATAAAGATGTCCGACCTCACCTTAAAGAAAGAAGACAGACTTATATGCTTTTCGGACGGGGTAAGCCAGTCGGGAATAGGTAACAAGGATATGCCGTTTGGCTGGGAAGAAGGAATAAATGACTTTATCGAAGAACTGATAGAGAAAAATCCTGACATATCAGCAAGAGAGCTTTCGATGAGAATAGTAAAACAGGCAGAGCTTAACGATATTCTCAAACCCAAAGACGATACCTCTTGCGTGGTACTTTATGTAAGAGAACCGAGACAACTTTTGATATGCACCGGACCGCCGTTTTCGGAAAGCAAAGACAAGTATCTTGCCGAATTAGTTAGTATGTATAATGGCAAGAAGATAGTGTGTGGCGGAACCACTTCGCAAATTTTGTCGAGGGAACTCGGCAGAGAGATAACCGTCAATATCGATGACATAGCTGCAGGTCTGCCTCCGTCTTCACACATGGAGGGAATAGACCTTATGACCGAAGGAATTATTACCTTGGGAGCTCTGTTGGAATTACTTAGAAAGGGAACTCCTGCAGACAATGCAACAGGCGAAGGACCGGCATGGGAGATGCTCCGCATGATATTGGATGCCGACATAATAGATCTTCTTGTCGGCACAAAAATCAACGTGGCTCACCAAGATCCATCGCTACCGGTAGAGTTGGAAATCAGAAGAAACGTAGTCAAAAACATAGCTTCGCTGCTCGAAGAGAAGTTCATGAAAGAAGTAAGACTGAAATTCATATAATTAAGAGTAACAAACAACAAAAAATAAACAATAACATAAGGAATAATAGTATGCTAAACGTAAGAATTTGTGTAGGAACGTATTGCTACATTACCGGAGGACAAGAATTGGCAAAGTTAAAGAAAAATCTTCCTGAAGATTTAGTAAACAAAGTTGAGATAATAGGCTCAGCATGTTTGGGATGTCATGAAAATGAAGGAAGTGCGAAGCCACCGTATGCAAAAGTCGGAGATGTGATGCTTGAAGAATGCACTGAAGACAAGCTGTTGGACGAGATTTACAAGCAGCTTGGAATGGAAAGAAAGTAAAAAATAAGAAACAAAACACAAAATAAATGGCAATCAATAACGCAGTAGAAATTCGCAGAGAAATCCTTGCGAGATTAGCTCATCTTATTGTAAAAGACGAGTTGGTCGAAAGAATAGATCGATTACCGATAGAAATGAGACCAAAGAACCATGGTACCAACATAAGATGCTGTGTCCACAAAGAGAGGGCAGTACTTAAATACAAGGTCATGGCATTGCTTGGTTTCAATGTGTATGATGAAACGGACGAGTTGGACCCTTTGTCCCACTATGCACGCCTTGCAATGGAGCGGAAGGACAAAACTCCTGTTATGATGACCGTTGTAGATGAGGCTTGTTCGTCATGTGTCAAGAACAAGTACATAGTTACCAATTTGTGTAGGGCTTGTGTTGCACGTCCTTGCACATACGCCTGCAAAAAAGGAGCCATTGCGGTAGGAGAGAAGCAGGCTCACATAGACCCCGACAAGTGTGTAAGTTGCGGAATGTGTATGGAGGCTTGTCCTTTCCATGCAATAATCTATCAACCTGTACCTTGCGAAGAGAGTTGTCCCGTTGGAGCAATCTCAAAGGACGAACATGGAGTAGAACATATCGATCCCGAAAAATGTATCTATTGTGGAAAATGTATGGTTGCTTGTCCTTTTGGAGCAATCTTTGAAAAGACATTCCTAATAGACATCTTCCGCGAGATGAAAGCAGGGAAAAGAGTTGTGGCAATGGTTGCCCCATCTTTGGGAGGTCAGTTTAAGGCAGACTATGGCAAAGTTTTGACCGGCATAAAGAAGTTGGGATTTGCCGATGTGGTCGAAGTGGCATTGGGAGCGAACGAAACAACAGAGAACGAAAGAGAAGAATTTATCGAAAGGGTGGCAGAAGAGGGACAAGCCTTCATGACAACCTCTTGTTGTCCGAGCTGGATGAACCTTGTTCGCAAACATATTCCCGAAATAGAGCCATACGTTTCGACAACTTACTCTCCTATGGTCTATACAGCAAAATATGTCAAAAGGCAAGACCCCGAAGCTGTTACCGTCATGGTTGCACCATGTGTCGGAAAGAGAAGTGAGAGCTACTTGTACAAAGATGTAGTCGATTATGTAATCAGTTACGAAGAATTGGACGCACTTTTCAAGGCAACAGAGACCGATTTGGAGAGCTTGGAGCCTACCGTATTAGATCCAAACATCGCAGGACACGGCAGAGGCTTTGCAATGATAAGCGGAGTGACCCAATCGGTAAAACAAACTGCACCTGACCCCGATGTAATAAGGGAAGTTGTAATCGACGGATTGAATAAACAAGTAATCAGACAGTTGAAACAATATGCCAAAGCAGGACAATGTCCGGGCAACTTCATCGAAGTGATGTCATGTCCGGGCGGTTGCGTAAACGGATGCGACACAATCAACAATCCAAAGACTGCGGCACGTCAAATACTCCCTACAACCAAGTAAACAAACGGTCTTAGCAGTAAGACCAATTTGATACCGAGAGAGATTTTTTTCAAGAAAATCTCTCTTTTTTTTGCAGATTAAAGAATTGTTCGTACTTTTGCAAACAACAAACAAGCAAATAAATCATGAACTCGGACATTATAAACCCTGAAAAGTCAGAAAAATTGGCTCGATTTGCCAAAGCCTTGGGACACCCAACCCGAATAGCAATCATGCAATTCCTTTTGAAACAAGAGCACTGCTATTTCGGTCAGATACATGAAGAACTACCTATTGCCAAAGCCACAGTGTCTCAACATCTTGCCGAACTGAAAGACGCAGGCTTGATTCAAGGCACGATAGAAGCTCCAAAGGTGAAGTATTGTATCAATCAAGAAAATTGGGAACTTGCAAAAGAACTCTTCAAGAGCTTTTTTGAACGAAGATTATCTGAAAAAGGCTGTTGCCAATAGGGGCATGCAGTCTTTTTTTTGCACTTTATGTTTGTCATTTTGCGAACTACAAACTTTAAATTATAAAACAATGACAAAAAATTTGATTTTAGTATTGGCGGCACTCGTGTTGGCAGCTTGCTCGGGCAAGAAAGAAGAGCCGCAAAAAGAAGAAGCAAAGCCGGCAAAGGATTATGTGGAAGTGATTTACTTTCACGGAACGCAAAGGTGTGTAACCTGTCGTTCGATTGAAGAAAATACCAAAGAGTTGCTTGAAAGCAAGTTCGCCGAGCAACTTAAAGACAGCATCATTGTACTGAATGTGGTAGATTTTTCCAAGCCCGAGAACGAATCTTTGGCAGAAAAATACCAAGTAACATGGTCTTCTCTCTTTGTGATAAAGCACAAAGGAACGGAAGAACAAGCAGAAAATCTCACAGACTTTGCCTTTGAGACTTCAAAAAACTCTCCCGAAGAGTTCAAAGCAGAGGTAGAAAAGACAATTAACGAAGCCTTGAAGTAAAAATGGAGTGGTTACAATCTCTCATAAACAGCGAAACAACTCCTGTTTTGACTGCTTTTTTTCTCGGATTGCTTACTGCAATCTCTCCATGCCCCTTGGCAACCAATATTGCAGCAATAGGTTATATTTGCAAAGACACAAAAAAGAGCCGAAACATACTTAAAAACGGACTTCTTTACTGCTTTGGAAGAATGCTTGCTTATACCATTCTTGCAGTTGTGCTTGTGAGCATACTCAAAAGCGGAATGTCAATGTTCGGACTTCAAAAATTCGTCAGCACTTGGGGAGAGAAGCTCCTTGGACCTGCATTAGTAATAATGGGTCTTCTGATGCTTTTTGGCAACAAGCTCAATATGCCTTCTTTTGGTTTTAAGGGCAATGCCGAAGGCTTGAAAAATCGTGGAGCATGGGGAGCTTTACTTTTGGGAGTGCTGTTTGCAATGGCATTTTGCCCTACCAGCGGAATGTTTTACTTCGGAATGCTCATACCAATGGCAACTGCCACATCGGCAGGAAGTCTTCTTGCTGTGGTTTTTGCAATCGCAACCGCATTACCTGTGTTGATTGTGGCATGGCTGCTTGCTTTCAGCATCAACAGCTTGGGAAATTTTTACGGAAAGATGAAAACGATTGAGCATTGGACGAGTGTGATTGTCGGTTCGCTCTTTGTTCTCATCGGATTGTATGAATGTTATATTGTTTACTTATAAAAAATCAGAAAAATGGAAATCAAAGTTTTAGGCTCGGGGTGCAGCCGCTGCAAAAAGGCACTCGAATTGGTCAATAAGGTGGTAAAAGACAACGGATTGGACGCAAAAGTGGAATACATTGACGACATCATGAAGATAATGGAGTACAATGTCATGTCCACTCCTGCAATCGTTGTCAATAATGAGGTAAAAATAAAAGGAAGTCTTCCGTCCGAATCGGAAATAAAGAAAATCCTCGGATTATGATACAGCAATTCGCCGATTGGTTGGTCTATGGGCTTATCGGATTGGAGCAAAACTCTCATGTTGGAGCGGCAGTAAACTTCTTCGTTTACGATTCAATTAAAATCCTGCTTCTTCTCTTTCTGATAAGTTCGGTAATGGGAGTTGTGAACGCCTATTTTCCGATTGAACGATTAAGGAATTATTTGTCCTCACACAAACTTTACGGATTTCAATACCTGCTTGCATCTATTTTTGGTGCAATAACACCCTTTTGTTCCTGCTCGAGCATACCACTTTTCATAGGATTTGTCAAAGGAGGTATCCCTTTGGGAGTTACATTTTCCTTTTTGATAACCTCACCTTTGGTAAACGAAGTGGCAGTGGCAATGTTTATTGGAGCTTTCGGAACAAAAATCACTTTGATATATGTTCTCAGCGGTATTATATTGGGTATGGTGGGCGGTATGGTACTCGGACAGTTTAGGTTGGAAAGGCATTTGACCGACTGGGTAAGGCAAATTCAGGCTCAATCGACCGCACAGGCAGAGCAATGGGAGGCAGAGAAAATCTCATTTTGGCATCGAATACCCTCAATCCTGAAAGAATCTTGGAAAATAGTCAAAGGGGTATTGATTTATGTGCTTATCGGAATAGGCATAGGAGCTTTCATGCACGGCTTTGTACCCGAAGGATTTTTTGAAACCTACCTTTCAAAAGACAATCTCTTCGCAGTGCCTGCGGCAGTGCTGCTTGCTGTACCAATGTATTCCAATGCGGCAGGAATTGTTCCCATAATCGAGGTCTTTGTTGCCAAAGGCATTCCGATAGGAACGGCAATAGCATTCATGATGGCGGTTGTCGGTCTGTCGCTACCCGAAGCCACACTGCTCAAAAAGGTGATGAATTGGAAACTTCTATGCATATTTTTTGGCACAACAGCACTTTTTATCATCTTGTCGGGCTTTCTTTTCAACATACTTTTGTATGGCAAAAATAAAACGGCGTTTTGGCAAAATGAAACGCCGTTTCGTCCGAGCAAAACGCCGTTTTATTTTCGTAAAACGGCGTTTTATTTTTTGCGGTACAACAAGCCGTGTTTTTCGTCTGAGAAAGAGAGGTTTTTGTTTGCGGAAAAAGCAAATAAAATCGGCAGAAAACATTATCGACAAGAGCGTTTGGTCGATAAGAAAAGGCTTAAAAGGGGAATAAAGTGCCATTTTCGGGATTTTTTTCGTATCTTTGCAATCTGTTTAATCAAAAACTAAGAGTATGAGTTTGAAAATCGTAGTGTTGGCAAAGCAAGTTCCCGATACCAGAAACGTGGGTAAGGACGCCATGACGGAAGAAGGCACGGTCAATCGTGCAGCTTTGCCGGCTATTTTTAATCCCGAAGACTTGAATGCTTTGGAGATGGCTTTACATATTAAAGATATAGTTCCTCAAACCGAGGTTTACGTTTTGACAATGGGTCCTGCAAGAGCAGGGGAGATTGTAAGACAATCGTTGTACCGCGGTGCAGACGGAGGATACGTCATTTCAGACAGAAAAGCAGCAGGAAGTGATACCTTGGCAACCTCATATACAATAAGCCAAGGCGTTAAGAAACTCGGCAAAGTAGATTTGGTGCTTGCAGGCCGTCAAGCTATTGACGGAGATACGGCACAAGTAGGACCTCAAACAGCCGAAAAACTTGATATGCCGCAGATTACATACGCCGAACAAGTATTGTTTGTCGATAATGAGAAGATAAGAATTAAGAGACGTTTGGAACGCGGAATTGAAGAGGTGGAATGCAAATTTCCTTGCATGATTACCGTTGGTTCTTCGGCACCCGAGTGTCGTTTTCCGATAGCCAAGCAGGTCATGAAGTACAAAAACGCCATTAACAAAGCCGAAGCAGAAGAAAAAGGCATCGATTGCCAAAAACTCTTTGCCGCAAAGCCATATTTGGAAATCGGTTTGTGGAGTGCAGCCGACGTTGAGGCGGAAGACAACCGCATAGGATTGAGCGGTTCTCCGACAAAGGTGAAGAAAATAGAGAACGTGGTATTGACCGCAAAGGAAAGCGTGAACGTAGAACCGACAGACGAGAACTTGGACGCTCTTGTCAAGGAACTAATCTCTTCACATATCATCGGTTAATTGCCGCATTGTTAAACCCTATTAAAGAAACAGAGAAAGATGAACAACATATTTGTATATTGCGAGCTTACCGAAGAGCGTACAATAGCCGACGTAAGTTTGGAATTGTTGAGTAAAGCAAGAAAATTGGCAGATGAATTGAGCTGTAAAGTCGAAGCAATAGTCATAGGAGACAAAACAGACAATTTGGAAGAGACTTTGTATCCATACGGAGTGGATATAATCAACTATGCCCAAGACAAGAGATTATTTCCTTACACAACACTGCCACACTTTGCCATAGTAACCAAATTGTTGAAAGAAAAACAAGCACAAATATGCCTTTTCGGAGCAACATGTGTGGGAAGAGACCTTGCACCAAGGGTAGCCTCTTTGTTGCGTTGCGGACTTACGGCAGATTGTACAAGTTTGGAAATTGGTTCTCACGAAGACAAGAAAGCAGGAAAAGTGTATGAAAACTTGCTTTACCAAATCCGTCCGGCATTTGGAGGAAACATAGTTGCAACTATTGTCAATCCGGAAACACGACCTCAAATGGCAACAGTCAGAGAGGGAGTGATGAAAAAAGAAATCTGCAATCCTTCACACAAAGGCGAGTTACAGATGCTTGATGTGGCACAATATGTGAGCGAAAGCGACTTTTGTGTCAAGGTATTGAGCCGCGAAATCGAGCAACAGAAGATTAACATCAAATCAGCTCAAATAGTAGTCATCGGAGGTTACGGAATGGCAAGCGGAAAAGACGGATTTAAGTTGATACACGAGCTTGCGGACACCCTTGGCGGTGAAGTGGGAGCAACACGTGCCGCAGTAGATGCAGGAATGACCGAACACGAAAGACAAGTAGGACAGACAGGAGTAACCATACGTCCGAAGCTATGTATAGCCTGCGGAGTTTCGGGAGCAGTTCAACATCGTGCCGGAATGGATCAGTCGTCAAAGATTATCTCTATCAACACCGATGTTAATGCACCGATAAATTCGATAGCGGACTATACCATAATAGGCGATGCTTTCGAGATTATACCAAAACTAATCAAGCATTACAAAAACAATACCAAGTAGTCAATTCAAATTGTAGAACGAAACAAGACAGTATATCATGGGTAATTTTTTCACAGATAACGAAAGACTGAAGTTTCATCTTCATAACGACATGATGAAAGAAATCATCCGTTTGAAGGAACGAGACTATGCAGATAAAGATAAGTATGATTTTGCACCCGAAAGCTATGAGGACGCAATAGATTCATACGAGAAAGTATTGGAAATAGTAGGCGAAATAACATCCGACGTTTTGGCAGAGAATGCAAAGGACGTTGATATTGAAGGACCGAAGATTGAGGACAACGCTATAGTGTATGCAAAAGGTACTCAGAGAAATCACGAAGCTCTAAGGGACGCCGGCTTGTATGGAATGAGCCTTCCGCGTCAGTATGGGGGACTTAACTTCTCTTATGTGCCGTATGTGATGGCTGCCGAGATAGTTTCGAGGGGCGATTGCGGCTTTGCAAACATCTGGGGCTTGCAAGACTGTGCCGAAACGATATATGAGTTCGGTTCAGAGGAGATAAAGAACGAGTATCTTCCGAGAATAAATAAGGGAGCTACTTGTTCGATGGATTTAACCGAGCCTGACGCAGGTAGCGACTTGCAGGCAGTGAGACTAAAAGCCACTTACGATGAACAAGCCGGTGTTTGGCGTTTGAATGGTGTGAAGAGATTTATCACAAACGGCGATGCAGACATCAAACTCGTGCTTGCACGAAGCGAAGAAGGTACAACAGACGGACGAGGTTTGAGTTACTTTGTTTATGACCGCAACAACAAAGCCGTAACCGTCAGAAGAATAGAAAATAAACTTGGAATTAAGGGTTCACCTACGGCAGAACTTGTATTTAACAACGCACCTGCTCAAATAGTCGGCGACAGAAAGCTCGGTCTTATCAAGTATGTGATGAGCCTTATGAACGGAGCGAGACTCGGAGTGGGCGCTCAGTCGGTCGGCTTGGCAGAAGCAGCATACAGAGAGGCAGTAAAATATGCTCACGAGAGAGAACAATTCGGCAAACCGATAGCAAATTTTGCCCAAGTGTATGAAATGCTCGGCAATATGAGAGCAAAAACCGATGCAATCAGGACTCTGTTGTACGAAACGGCACGTCAGGTCGATATGTACAAGTCTTTGGATGCTATTTCTCGCGAAAGAAAGCTCGCAGTCGAAGAAAAGCAGCTCTTGAAGGCACATTTGCGTCTTGCAGATGCCTTGACACCAATGTTGAAGCTCTTTGCCAGCGAATATGCCAACCAAATAACATACGATTGCATACAAGTACACGGCGGAAGCGGTTTTATGAAAGACTATGCCTGCGAAAGAATGTATCGTGATGCCCGAATACTAACCATATATGAGGGAACATCACAGTTGCAAGTCGTTGCAGCAATCAAAGGCGTAACTTCAGGCATTTATGCAGCCAGAATAAAAGAGTATGAAGCCGTTGAAGTGAGCGGGGAGCTTGCAACAATGAGGCAAGAACTCATAAAGATGAGAGAAAGGTACGAGTCGATATTAGAAAAAGCCAAAGAACTCGGAACTGCAAGCGAAGCCTTCGATTTCGTATCAAGACGCCTTGTAGAAATGGCAGGTTATCTCATAATGACAAACCTTTTGGTCAATGACGCAGCACGAAACGATATTTTCACTCGCTCAGCCCGCATAATGACAGCCTTGTCGAAGAGCGAAATAGAGAAAGCTGCTGTTTATATAGACAACTTTAATCCTGACATATTGGAAGACTACAAGAGTCTTTTGTAGTAATACATTATAGGTTTCAACAAACAGCCGCATTGCCTTGGTGCAGTGCGGCTGTCTTTTTGTGGTTTGATTTTCTGTTTTTCTGATTTTGAACTCGTTTATCGGCTTTTGAAAGAAAGGATATGTACACTCACTCCGACGGCAATCCCAAACAAGAGGATTTTTACCCAAAGCAGTTTGACCAAAAGCACCGAAACAGCTATTGTAATCCAAAGAGTGAGAATGCTTACCGCCTTTACTTTTTTCGGAATGGTCTTATGTAGCATGAAGTCGGATATATAAGGACCTAAAACCTTATGGGAGAGTAGTTTGTCGTACAATCGGCGATTGCTTCTCACAAAACAATAAGCTGCAAGGAGCAAAAAAGGTGTTGTTGGCAGAATCGGCAAAAACATTCCGACCACTCCCAAGCCCACAGAGAGCAATCCGAGTGCTGTCAATAGGTGTTTCTTCACTTTGTTTTCTTGTTTGGAAAAATTACCAAGGTCGTTTGGCGGCTGCAAAAGCCCTTATACCTATTCTATATGAAGAAGCATTCCTTTCAAATAGCTTCCTTCGGGGTGGAAGATGCTCTGAGGGTGGTCTGTTCCGGCGGCAAGGTGTTTTATTATGCGGACATTTCTGCCCGAAAGAGCCGCACAGCTAAACAACATGGTCGCAAAGTCTTCTTTACTCACAGCCTGCGAACAAGAAAAGGTGAAAAGCAATCCTCCCGAAGCTATCTTTTCCATAGCCTTTTGGTTAATTGCCCTATAACCTTTAAGAGCCTGTTGAAGATTTCGCTGATGCTTTGCAAAAGCAGGAGGGTCCAAGACAATCAAATCGAAGCGACCTTTTTCCAAGCTGTCCAAATAGTCCAACACATCGGCAACTTCGCCTATGTGGGTGGTGTTCTCGGCAAAGTTCATCTTCACATTGTCTTCGCAAATCCTCACAGCTCTTGCCGAAATGTCCAAGCTGACAACCTCTTTTGCCTCTGCCTTGATTGCAGAGAGTGAAAAGCCGCCCGTATATGCAAAGGCATTCAACACCTTTCTGCCCTTGGCATATTGAGCTACCAATCGGCGGTTCTCTCTTTGGTCAATGAAAAATCCGGTCTTTTGTCCCAAGGCATAGTCTATGCGATATGTCAGAGCGTTTTCCCTTGCAAACCAATCTTCGGGAAGATTTCCGAAAAGAAATTCGTCTTTTGTTCCAAATTTGCATTGCTTGGGCAGAGTGGAAGAAGACTTTGAAAACACAGCCTTGCAATCCACCTGCAAAACCTGCTTGAAAGCCTCCACAATTTCTTCTCTCAAACGCCACATTCCCACCGAATGGAATTGTAACACCACCAACCCTTCATAGTAATCGGCAATAAGAGAGGGCAAAAAGTCTCCTTCGCCATTGACAAGTCGGAATATGGTCGTATCCTTGTCGTCAAACAATCCCATATCACGCCTTAATTCAACAGCCTTTTGCACTCTTTGGAGAATAAAATCAAAGTCTATTTCTATATCTTCAAAACTTAATATCTTTACAGCAATACTTCCGCTCTGCCAATGACCGACGCAAAGAAAATCTCCATAGTTTGAAACCACCCTTACCACGTCTCCTTCCTCAATATCTTTGTCCACGCTTTTCAAAGCACCCGAAAATAACCACGGATGCCGACGAGAGAGCGATTTTTCTTTGCCTCTGAGAAGTATTGCCTGCTTTATGTCTGCTTTTTTCATGAATTGACTGTGTGAAATGTTAGTATTGATTTACGCTTACAACCTTTCCTTTCTTAAAATCAATCTGTAATCTGTTCAGATTATGCTCTCCATATTTGTAAACGATGTTATCCGAATACTCAGAGAAGGAAAATTCTGTTGGTTGCCCCAAAATTTCATACACTTCTTCCTTTGACATTCCTATACAGATACGTCCTTTCTTTGTCTTGCTCCTTACGTCGAAGCATTGGTCATATTCTCCGCTGTATGTGGCGGTAGAAGTTGTCATGCTCTCGGTTTCGTCTTGCCATGTCCGGTATTGTTTGTTCAAACCATTTACACAAACATATATGACCGAAGCCATACCTATGAGTGCAAAAACAGATAGCAGAAACATGAAAAACGCTCTTATTCCGTTGCCAAGACAAGAAGAGTGGTCTCTTTGCACAACAGTTCTCTGTTCTCTGTAAATATTTCTCGGGCGTTCAAAGCCATCTCTTTTTGGTTCAAAACGCTCTTCTTCGGAATTAAATCCGCTTCTGTACTCTTGCCAATCGTTGTTGTGGTTCATAATCAATCCAAAATTACTTGTTTACTCGTGCAAAGATAAGCATTTTTACAACAAACAGAAGACCGCTCAAAATAAAACGGCGTTTTGCAAAAATAAAACGCCGTTTTGTCCGGCTGAAACGCCGTTTTGTCGAAATAAAATGGCGTTTTGCTGTTTGTGTTCAAAAATATGGTCTGATGTGTTGCTAATTTGACAAAAATAACTACCTTTGCAGTCGAATTTATTATTACTAATCAAAAACACAAAAAGAGATGAAAAAATTTTTCTTATTGGCGGTAATGGCTGTATTGACAGCATTACCAATGTCGAAGGCTGAGGCTCAAAATTGGGGCGTAGGTTTAGTCGGAGGATTTGACTATGGCTTGCAAGTAAAGAAGTACATGGGTGCAAACAACTTGGATTTCAGAGGTCATCTTCATAATAGCGGATTTCAAGTTGCCGGATTGTATGAGTGGAACTATGGTTTGGGTTCCGGATTTACCCTCTACTATGGTGTAGGTGCCGGATTGGGAGCATGGAATGGCGATGGCGATTCTGATATGGCTTTCGGACTTGACATAGAAGGCATTGTGGGCGTTGAATGGAAGATTCCGAGCGTTCCTTTGGCTTTGAGTTTGGATTACAGACCTGCTTTTGAAATTTTACCTACCACAGGTTTCTATGCAAAAGGCTTTGCATTTGGTGTAAAGTATTTGTTTTAATGCAGAATAACAGGATTTCATAATAACCAAAGGGGCAGTCGATTGAGTTCGACTGCCTTTTTCTTTTCTCAAAAACTCTCTTTAAGATGTTCAAAAAGATAATAAACGCAAGTATAAAGTTGGTTCAGAACTATCTTCCCGAACCTTTCATCTTTGCAAGTCTGCTTACGCTTGTGGCATTTGTGATTGCAATGCCCGTATGCAGGCAGTCGCCGATTGAAGTCTTGGAAAACTGGGGTTCGGGTGTGTGGAGCTTGTTGGCATTCTCGATGCAGATGGCGTTGATTTTGGTTTGCGGCTCGGCATTGGCAGATTCGCCAAGCGTAAAGAAAGGTTTGAACTCTCTTGCCCGCATTGCAAAGACGCCGATTACCGCAATAGCTTTGGTATCCTTCGTTTCGGCTCTGGCTTGCTGGATAAACTGGGGGTTTGGTTTGATTGTGGGAGTGGTTTTTGCCAAGTCGATAGCAAGAAACCTCAAAGGGGTCGATTATCGCCTGCTCATAGCTTCGGCATATAGCGGATTTGTGGTTTGGCACGGCGGAATATCGGGTTCTGTTCCCCTTACGATTGCAACCGAAGGCGAAGCACTCTCAAAAGCCACCGCAGGAGTGATTACCCATGCCATTCCAATTTCGCAAACTATCTTTTCTCTCTACAATCTTCTGATTTCTATTGTAATTATCGTTGCTTTGGTTGTTGTCAATTCCCTGATGCATCCAAAGAAAGAGGAAGTTGTGAGCATAGACCCAAAATTGCTCGAAGAGAAAGAGCCGGAGAGAAAACTCATAGAGCCTACTCTCTCTTCAAGGCTTGAAAACAGCCGACTTCTCACCCTTATTATTTCTCTTATGGGCTTGACTTACTTTGTCTATTCGATGATTTTCAAAGGAGCATCGTTAGATTTGAATGCGGTAATTCTCCTTTTCTTGTTTCTCGGCTTGCTGTTGCACAAAACACCCCTAAGATACGTGGAGGCATTCACCAAGGCAGCAGTCGGAAGTGCAGGAATAATGTTGCAGTTTCCCTTTTATGCAGGTATAATGGGCATTATGACGGGAGCAGGCGAGAGCGGATTGTCGCTTGCCGGTCAGATAAGCGATTTTTGTACCTCGGTATCGAACCAACATACCTTTCCGATACTTACATTCCTCAGTGCAGGCTTGGTAAATGTCTTTGTGCCTTCGGGAGGAGGGCAGTGGGCGGTGCAAGCTCCGATAATGATGCCGGCAGGAGCTGCCTTGGGTGTACAACCCTCCCTTACGGCAATGTCAATCGCTTGGGGAGACGCTTGGACCAACCTTATACAACCATTTTGGGCAATTCCGGCACTCGCTATTGCCAAATTGGGAGCAAAAGACATCATGGGATTTTGCCTTATCAACCTGATAACAACGGGAATAATCATCTCTTTGGGACTATTTCTCTGGTCGTTTGCATAAAACGGCGTTTCAGTCAGATAAAACGGCGTTTTGCTCGGACAACTCGCCGTTTTATTTTGCCAAAACGCCGTTTTGTCAAAGGGAAAGTTGCTTTGATGCTTATCCATTGACGCTCAGGAGTTAAGAAAATGAAACTACTCTTCATTATTTTGCAAAAAGGTATTTTCTTTCGGGTGTTTGACCGATTTTAAGACAATAATGTATAAATTTGCAGACAGAATGCGTTTAACCTTATTCGGAAGATGAAAAGAGTTATTTTTGTTTTGCTTGCGGTGTTGTTGTGTTTGGCAGGCTGTTCGAGCGAAAGGCACAACGAGAAAGCAATAAATGAGACATTGGAATTGTTTTACAAATATATAAACAAGAGAGATTTCAAATCGCTTACCACCATTTGTTCTCCGAGCATGAAGAAAAACTTGGAAATAATGGAGACATTCGGAGACGATATGGTGATTTATCACTCTTGGAAGACAAAATCGATAAACATTCGCGGAAACAAGGCTGTTGCAGAGGTTGTTGTGATTGATACTTTTGGTAATAAGACGACTTGTGAGTGGAATTTGGTCAAAGTTGGCGGTGCATGGCTGATGGATGTTTTCAATATGTCTGCCGCCGATGAAGTTGTAGAGGAAGATAATCTGAAAAAAGATACAATCTGATGCTCAAAAGGATACTTTACATTGCAAATATTCTTGTGGTATTGGTGCTTTTGGGAACTTATGCCGGCTCTTTCGTAAGACCGGAAGTTGCTCCCTTCTTGTCTTTGTTCAACTATCTTTATCCTTTTGCCCTTATTGTCAATGTGTTGTTTTGTATTCTGTGGTTGTTTTTGAAATGGAGGTTTCTCTTTGTGCCTTTGGGAGCAATGCTTTTGGGAGCAGACTATATTCCGAGAATGATTGGAATGAATGCAGGCAGCGATGCCGAGGGTGAGAGCCTGAGAGTGATGACCTACAACGTGGCTAATTTCTCTTACGAGAGCCAAAATACCAATGAATTGAGAAAACGTAACATCGATTCGATTGCCGAGGTAATCAAAGCTGAAAATCCCGATGTGTTGTGTTTGCAAGAGTATTCCACTCCTTTGAGAGGACAGTATTCTCTGCACGCTTGTTTGAAAGACAAGTTAGGATATTCTTATCATTACTCGCCTTGGCAAACTAAGTCGGCAATAAGAGGCAGCACAATCTATTCCAAATATCCCATAACTCGCTCGGGCTGTCCTTTTCCGATGAAAGAGCAGTTCTATTCATTTGCTTTTGCTGACATCAAACACCCTTCCGGAATAGTGAGAGTATATAATGTTCACCTTACTTCGTATGGTATTTTGGAAGAAGAGAAGATCGAGATAGGCGAAATTAAAAAAGGCAATGTTCCGACAAAGCAAACTTCGCTCAGTGTGAAGGATAAGCTGATTGAAGCCAACAAACTAAGAGCCGAAGAGACAAGACAACTTGTAGAAGTGTTGCAACAAACCAATCATAAGTACATTGTTGCAGGCGATTTCAACTCTACGCCTTACAGCTATACATATCGAGAGATGACAAAGCTGACAAACGACAGCTTTCGCAAGGCAGGAAGAGGTCTTTCGGGAACTTACAATGGTCCTTTGCCGTCATACAGAATAGATTATCTTTTTTATTCCGACGGATTGAAGCCTTTGAACTACCTTTGTGGCGATTATCTTTTTTCGGACCATAAACCTGTCATTGTAGAATTTGAATTTGAGAAAGAAAAATGAGAAAGCAGCAGAGATATGACAAGACAATAGAGGCATTAAATGCTTTCTATCCGAATGCAGAGACCGAATTGAAATATCAAAGCCCCTTTCAGTTGCTTGTTGCCGTCATTTTGTCGGCTCAGTGTACCGACAAAAGGGTGAATATGGTTACTCCGGCTCTGTTTGAACGCTATCCGAATGCTGCTTCAATGGCTTTGGCATCGGAGCAAGATTTGTTTGAGCTGATTAAAAGCATATCTTATCCAAATGCAAAGAGTAAAAATCTTTTGAAAATGGCTCGCAGGCTCAATGATGTCTATAAAGGAGAAGTACCACAGGAGAGAAAAGACTTGGAAAGCCTTGCAGGGGTGGGGCGAAAGACCGCCAATGTCATTCTTGCAGTGCTTTTTGATCAAAATGTAATGCCTGTGGATACCCACGTTCACCGAGTGAGCCGCCGCATAGGGCTTAGCAAAAACGCAAAAACCCCTGCCGAAACAGAGAAACAACTAATGGAAGTGCTTTCTGAAAGAAACGATATTGCTCTTTTGCACCATCAACTCATTCTTTTGGGACGATATGTGTGCAAAGCCCGAAAGCCGTTGTGTGAAAGTTGTCCTCTTACAGATTGTTGCAAGTTTTATCTTTCCAAGCTCTCGAAGCAAAAAGCGGTCTGAGGCTTTCGGATTACAGAAATCAATATTCAGTTTTGTCGCTCTTGGAGTTCCAAATCTCAAAGGGGGCGCAGCCCTCTTCAAGCGAGAAGTGATTGCATTCAAGGCTTCTTTGAGAGTTTGCAAGCGGTATTTCCTTGTAGATAAATTCATCGTCAAATCCGGCTCCGGCTGCATCTTGTCTTGTTGCGGCATAGACAAGTCTGTCCAATCTTGCCCAATAGATTGCCGAAAGACACATCGGACAAGGTTCACACGAAGAGTAGATGACGCAACCCGACAAATCAAATGTGTTTAACTTCTTGCAGGCACTGCGAATGCAATTAACCTCGGCATGGGCTGTCGGGTCATTGTCGTTGGTTACGCTGTTGCCGCACTGAGCCACTATTTCGTTGTCTTTAACTATGATTGCACCAAATGGACCTCCGCCTTTTTCGATGTTCTGTTTTGCAATCTCGACTGCTTGTCTCAAATAAATTTCGTCTTTTGTCATTTTGATTGTGTCTTTTCTTGTTTCCAAACGCTCAAAACGCCGTTTTGTTATATCTTTTCTGCCGTCTGAGAGACCAAAACTTAGATTTGTGCGAAAAATACTCTTAAAATAATAATGTATATGGCAAGGATATTGATTCCGTTGAGTATCACAGCCCACAAAAAGGCAGGGAGGTGAGTCGTTTTGTGCAGCAGGGTACAATCACCGCTGTTTTTTGGTCGGGTGAGGGCTATTTGTGCGATTTGAAAAAGCGACATTGTGTTTTCAATAACAACAATACAGAGAAAAATGTAAAGAATATCTGCTTTGACATGAAGAGAGAAAGGTATCATGTAGCAAGCGATATTAATGGCTGCAAATGCCATTGTCCACACAAGGGCAAAGGTGTTGCGAATGTAGAGAATGAGTATTACAAGTGCAAAAACGGCAAAAATGAGAAAGGAGATTTCTATGTGTCGGTGTTCGATTGCATAGATGATTGCAAGGGGAAAAAAGCTGCAACCCACATATCCGGCAAGAGCTGTGAGCGTTGTGGCAAACTTACTTTTGCTCAAACTCTTGCAACAGCCCTCAATGCTTTCTTTGAATTGTATTTCCTTGACCTTGTTGCCCAAAAGCAGGCTCAGCAAAGCATGGAACGATTCGTGAAAGAAGGTGTCGAGTGTGGCAAGACAGCGTCTTGTGGGTTTCAAATACAAAAGTATGAGAACGAGAAAGGGAATGATAAACTTCTCTGCAAGCGAAAGTGTGTTCATGGCGTCATTTCTCTTTGTCGGTTTGCCATATCTGCCACGATTGTTCAGCTTGCAAAACAAGCATTCGGTAACCATTTGTTGTTTCACAGCCTTTCTGTCGGGCAATTTGGAGAAGCAGTGTCGTTTCCGGGTTGTATATCAGGTCGAAAACCTTGTGGCAAGATTGTAATTTGTTGCAGTCGATTGGCGGAATTTGGTTTTCAAGCGGGTGCATTCCGCAGGGAGTGGAGTTGATTATGAGTTGGTAATCGCCGAGTGAGCTATTGAGCCTTTCGTATGAGATACAAGTATCGTCGGAGGGTGTTTGGCGAGTTGCAATCTTGTAATCAATTCCCATTTGCTTCAAAGCAAAGGCTATGGTTTGCGAAACACTTCCGCTACCCAAGATGACGGCTCTTTCAACGCTTGAAAGGTCGAAGCATTCTTTGAGAGCAGTTGAAAATCCGTACAAGTCGGTGTTGTAACCTTTGAGTTGTATGCCCTCGCCTGCTCTTATAACCTTTACACAATTAACATTGCCACATTGCTTTGCCACATTGTCTGTACTATCCAAGTATTTGAGTATGTCTTTTTTGTAGGGCATTGTTACATTGAAGCCTTGCAATGTGGGCATACGGACAATCATATCTCTTATGTGGCAGAGCGTGGGCAGTTCTTTGAGAAGATAGTCTGCTTCTATGCCGAGTGTGGCGAATTTTTCTCTGAAATATTTTTGCGAAAAGGAGTGGGAGAGCGGCTTTCCGACAAGTGCGTATGTTCTCACTTGATCTGCTTTTTCTTTTTTATTGCTTTGAATACAAGATATGCAACAAACAAAATTCCGAGAACTATCAATACGTATGACAATTCTGAGCTGTATTTGTCGATAAGGTCGCTCTGTCCTGCCGCAACGTAACCCAAAATTGCCAAAATGGTGTTCCAAAGTCCTGCTCCTAAGGCTGTGAATGCCAAAAAGGTTGCTATGTTCATTTTTGCCAAGCCTGCCGGTATGGAAATGAGCTGACGGACAGCCGGAACAAGCCTTCCGATGAGTGTAGAGCTTTTTCCGTGTTTGTCAAAGTACTTTTCGGCTGTTTCAATCTTCTTTGAATCCAAAAGGAAAAGGTGTCCCAATTTGCTTTCTGCAAATTTATATACGATAGGACGACCTAGCCATAAAGCAAGATAGTAGTTGATTGTTGCTCCAATCAAAGCTCCCAAGGTTGCAAAGACGACAACCAATATTACATTCATATCGCTATCGGGCTTTGTGGCCTTGTATGCTGCCGGAGGTACTACTACCTCGGAAGGAAAGGGGATAAAGCTGCTCTCGACTGCCATAAGGAGTGTTACAGTACCATAGTTCATGTTATTCATGTACCAAGAGGTAACCTTGCCTACAAATGACTGTTCTTCGGTTGCTGCCTTCGCTGTGGTGTTTTCTACTTTTGTTTCGCCCTGAGCCGAAACGCTCAATGCAAATGAAGCTATCAGAATGGTGATTATCAGTTTTCTAAACATAACCGTCGCTTTCAAATTTATTTTTTATTCTTATGATTTCCTGCATAATCTCTTTGTCGTTGGTCAAAGAGTGAACTTTGTGAAGTATTGCCTCAATTGAAAATCCTTCTTCTTCGACCATTTGTTCGATGAGTTCGATTGCTTTTTGCTTTTCTCCCTTTGCGAGCATAAATATCTCGATTGTGGCACATTGCATGAAGAATATCTCGTTTTCAAACAATGTTTTATTGGTCGGAAAGTTGTCGTAAAGCATATTAAGTGCCTCTTGAACAAATGATTGTTTTGCTTTCATCAATGCCCATGAGGCAACGATAATGTATTTGTGCTTTTGAAAATAGAGGCTCAGTTCTTTGTCTTGCTTGTTTGCAGAATTTGTGTCGGCAGACGCCTCGCAGCATTGCTCATAGAGGGTTTGGAAAATTTCTTCTGCCTCTTTGGCTTCGTTGCATTCGTAAAGCAGTTCGGCAAAACGTATTCTGTGTCCGTAGTATTCGGGTTCGGAGTTGATTGCATTCAAACTAAGGTCTATTGCCTTTTGGTATTCACCTTTGTTTTTGAGACAAAAGGCAATGATTATTTGAAGTTCCCCTCGCGAATAGAAAGTTTCGCCATCGCAAACAGTGTACTTGTCGTTGGCTTTTATCGCTTGATAACAGGCAGAGATGCATTTGTCATTCCATTTGAGGGCAAAAGCGTAGTCTATGTAGGTTCTCAAATTTCCTTTCCACACATTGAAAAGGTTTAATTTGTCTTTTTTGTCTTCAATTTCTTCGATTGCTTGATAGCACTTGGGTAGTATTTTCTCCAAAAAGAGGCATTCTTTTTCTTTGTCGAAAGTCTCGGAATATAACATAAGTTTCTTTTTGTAGAGTGCAGGCTCGTCGGGAGTAAGGCATAGGCAATAGTCCAAACAATCGTCCGCTTTGTCATATTCTTTTGCCTTGAAGTAAAACTCTGACAGCATTTCCCAATAGTTGCTGCTCATAGGAGCTTTGCGAACAAAAACTTCCATCGATTGTTCGATAAAACCAAACGCCTGCTTGTCCGATTTATACATAATTGCTGCCGTTGTAATGAGGCTGTCTGCAATTACAGTGTCCAAAAACAAGTAGTCGCCGGCTCCGTATGCAGTAATGTCGCAGTCTTTTTCAAAAAGAGTGTTTGCGTGCTTGATTGCAAGGAGCAGAAAGTTGGTGGCAGCCGAATATCTGTTGGTTTTGAAAGCGGTAAATGCCGCTTGGGAATAAACGAACTCGTTCTTCTGCAAAATGGCAACTCTTTCAAAAATATTATACGCTTTTTCGTAATTGCCGAGACGCACAAGGAGTTTACCCTTTTGGTATTCAAGCAAGTCTCTTTCGCTTTTGGTCCATCTTTTTTCGGGCTGATGAATGAGTTTTTCCAAGTCTTGGCAGGCTTGTTCGGGAGAAAAAAGTGATAAGATGTATATTCGTCGTATCAAAAGTTCGAGATTGTTTGGGTAAAGCTGTAATGCTCGATTTATTGCAACGTCCAAAAACTCGTTTTCTTGCTCTTCGGACAACAAAAAGTCGATGATATCAAGCCATTGGTCAATATCATAAAATATGCTCTTGGATTGGTTCTTTACCTTCTTCTCAAAGTCATCTATAAGAGCGAGCAGTTCTCTCTCATATTCAAAATCGTCTTGCGAATTGAATGCCATTGTGAAGTCAAAGTATGATTTATCGCAATTCTACCGGAATCATTGCAACTCTGTGCAACTTATTGTTGCGGAAAATAACGTATATGTTTCCCATATAGAACCAATGTCTGTTGCTTTCGTCAAAATTGGTTGTTACTTCCCTTTCCGGTTTTCCCCATGCCTGATCTGCCATATCCATAGTCATGTCTTTGACAAGTTCTTTCTGTAATATGGCTTTGTAAGCAGTAGGATAGGTGTCTTGATACTTCAAAACCTTGTTGCCATCGGCAAGATAAAGGTCAAAACTCAATCTGTCACCAAGCTCAAAGTCCTCGCACATATAGAATTTCCTGCCTTTCTCGTTTCTCATCAGCATTTGGAATTTGCCATCTTTGACAACAAAATCCAAACAGTGGAAAATGTCTCCCTGACGAACTGTTATGGGACGTTTCCAACGCAAATCAATAACCGTAAGCGGGAATTTGTCTCCGCGTACCACAAAGTCTTTATCCTTATAATAAGCTCTTGCTTTTTTGTAAAAAGATTCTATCACAAAATGAAACTCTCCTCTTTCGGTAAGTGTAGGGTATTTGTAGTAGATTGTGTCTCTTCTTCCTTTCTCTACAAGTTTGAGGTAAACATCTGTAAGATTTTCTGCACTATGACACCAATCGGCAACAATGAAAGTCTTTCCTGCAAGATTTTTTGCCTTTCCTATCGGGTAATCTGTGAAAGAGTATTTGCGGCTATCGTCGTCATAGTTATACAACTTGGTACCATTGAACAATCTTGCAATGGTTTGTTCGGTTACAACCGGCAATGTGAGCTTTTGTCCGACCAATCGCATCGGTAGGTGTGCGTAATTGCTCATTGTATCGAAATCGACAATCGACACATCGCTGTTTGAAAATTTGTTCTTGGGATATTGGTTTTTGTTTGCATTGAAATAGCTCATCGGAGTGAAAGGAAAATTGTAGCGATTGTAGAAATTTTGATAATTATAGAAGATTGTGTCGCCGCTTGAACCAACAACAAGTTTCAAAAAAGGGTGTTGCATGTTCTTGAAGTCCTTTTTGTCCTCCATTGCCTTGTTGATTTTGTTGTATGCAAATTGGTCTGCGACATATCCTGCGACGATAAACCATTCCCCTTTCAAAGAACGGATTTTCTCTTCGGGCATTCGCCTCAATTTGTAGTAGAGAACACCGGATTTGTCGCCCTTTTCGGGAGTTGCAATGCCTCCAATAAAAAAGTAATCCTTTAAGTTGGTATCTGCAACGTCCTGTAAATACAGCGTTTGTCCCGTAAGGGCAAAAGGTTGTACCATAAACTTCAAATGACAATCGTAGTCGTTGTAATCGAAGTCGGGCATATTCTTGTATTGTCTCGTTTGAGAAAAGACATTACCGCTTGCAATCAAACAGATAACCGTGGCGGCAACACTAAAAATTCGTTTGCAGTTCATATTTTTAGATAGAAATTTCACTTGGCAAATATACGAAGAAATAAGCAATCGGTTCACCAAAAGCAACTTTTTTTTGATTTCATCGTAATACTCGAACATGATAATTGAACATTGACAGAGAAAAACGATACAGCAATGCACATTGATATAATCACTCTTTTTCCCGATATGTTTGCCGATATATTTTCGCAAAGCATATTAAAGAGAGCTCAAAACAAAGGATTGTTTTCGGTAGAAGTCCACAATTTGAGAGACTATTCGACAAATAAAAATCACAATGTCGATGATTATCCTTACGGAGGAGGAGCAGGCATGGTTATTCAGGTAGAACCTGTCGATAACTGTCTGACTGCTCTGAAAGAAAAGCGGCATTACGGAGAAATAATCTATACAGCACCTGACGGGGAGAGGCTTTCGCAAAGTCTTTGCAACGAATTGGCTCTAAATGATAACCTTTGTATTTTATGTGGACACTATAAGGGTGTGGACGAACGAATAAGGGAGCATCTTATTACAAGAGAAATTTCGATAGGAGACTATGTCCTGAGCGGAGGAGAGCTTGCCGCTGCGGTGATTGCCGACAGTGTGGTACGCTTACTACCCGGCGTTTTGAACGATGAGACTTCTGCTCTTACGGATTCTTTTCAGCAAGATTTGGTTTCTCCTCCTGTTTATACAAGACCTGCAAATTACAAAGGCTGGAGAGTTCCCGATATTCTCCTTGGAGGAAACGACAAACTGATAGACAATTGGAGATTTGAGCAGGCGGTTGAACGTACTCGCCAAAGGAGACCCGAATTGATAGAAGAGTGATTTTGATATTTTCAATCTTCCTTATACCATATATATAATAAGGTGTGGGAGAGTAAAAACAAACAATCGGTCATCACCAATAAACAAAGCAGGGAAGCTAAATAACCTCCCTGCTTTTTGTTTGTTGTATCTGAAAAACTATTCAGCCCATGCAACAACAAGATTTCTGTCGCCATAAGCGTCATCAACCTTAGATGAAGTAGGCCAATACTTGTCATCGTACGGCAATGGGAAAGCTGCCTTCTGTCTGCTGTAAGGGCGATCCCATGTGTCGGCACAAACAACCTGCATTGTGTGAGGTGCTTTCATAATGACGTTGTTTACTTTGTCTGCTTTACCTTCTTCGATTTCTCTAATTTCGTTTCTGATTTCTATCAAGGCATCGCACAAGCGGTCCATCTCCGATAGTGGTTCGCTTTCGGTAGGTTCAATCATCAATGTACCGTGAACAGGGAATGCAACGGTAGGTGCGTGAAATCCGTAGTCCATCAAACGTTTTGCAATGTCTCCACACTGAACTCCTGAGCTGAGAGAGAATTGGTTACAATCCATGATAAACTCGTGAGCACACATTCCGTGAGTTCCGGTATAAAGGATGTTGTATGCGGTTGCTATTCTTGTTCTCATGTAGTTTGCATTCAAGATAGCATACTTTGTTGCCTGAGCCAAGCCGTCTCGTCCGCACATTTTCAAATAGCCGTATGTGATAGGCAAAAGTCCTGCACTTCCAAAAGGTGAGGCTGCCACCGGAGTACCTTTGCTTGCTCCTGTTGCAACTGTACAATGTGTAGGAAGATAATCAGCCAATTTTGCACTCGCACCAATAGGTCCTACTCCCGGACCGCCACCGCCGTGAGGCATTGCAAAGGATTTGTGAAGATTTAGGTGACATACGTCAGCGCCCATATATCCCGGAGAAGTCAAGCCAATTTGTGCGTTCATGTTTGCTCCGTCCATATATACCAAACCTCCGTTCTCATGAATAATATTGATAATGTCGATGATACCTTCCTCAAATACACCATGAGTAGAAGGATATGTTATCATCAGACAAGAAAGGTTTTCTTTGTTTGCCTCAGCTTTTTCTTTCAAATCGGCAATATCAATTTCGCCATCGGCAGTTGTTTTGATGACAATGATTTTCATTCCTGCCATTGCAGCCGAAGCAGGGTTGGTTCCGTGAGCTGAAGCAGGGATAAGACATACCGTTCTGTTCTCTTGTCCGTTTGCTCTCTGATAGTTTCTTATTGTTGTAAGACCTGCGTATTCTCCTGCAGCACCTGAGTTTGGTTGAAGGCTTACCTTAGCAAATCCTGTGATTGTAGATAGGATATGGTCCATGTCTTCAATCATTTCGTAGTATCCTTCGGCTTGTTCTCTTGGCACAAACGGGTGAATGTTTGCAAACTCTGCCCATGTGAATGGTATCATTTCCATTGCAGCGTTCAATTTCATGGTACAAGAACCCAGTGGTATCATTGCACGATTCAAAGAGAGGTCTTTGACTTCCAATTTCTTCAAATATCTCATCATCTCGGTCTCAGAGTGGTAAGCATTGAAGACTCTTTGAGTCAAGAAAGCAGACTTTCTTTGCAAAGATGCAGGAATTGAGTTTGCCTTTTGGCAACATACTTCTCCAAATGTTTTTCCTGCAGAGTGTGCCAATACGTTCAAGATAGCTCTGACTTGTTTACAACCTGTTGTTTCGTCGGTTGAAATTCCTATTGTTTTGTTGTCAATCAACAAGAAGTTCATTTGATTGTTGCGAGCCTCTTGGCATACTTTTTCTGCATCGACCGGACATTCCAAACGTATGGTATCGAAATATGTTTCGTTGAGCTGCTTATATCCGTAAGCCTTTGCACCTTCTGCAATGGTTGCTGCGGTGTTGTTTATGTCTTGTGCAATTTCTCTTATGCCTTCTTGTCCGTGCCATGCTGCATATTGTCCTGCCATTATGGCAACCAATGCCTGAGCGGTACAGATGTTGGAAGTTGCTTTCTCGCGTTTGATGTGTTGTTCTCTTGTTTGGAGAGCTAAACGGAAGGCTTTGTTACCCTGAGCATCAACAGTCTGTCCGATAATTCTTCCCGGCATTGTTCTCTTGAATCCTTCTGTACAAGCAAAGTAAGCTGCCGAAGGACCTCCAAAAGCCATAGGACAACCAAAACGTTGGGTTGTTCCGCAAACACAATCAGCACCCCATTCTCCCGGAGGAGTTAATAGAGCAAGACTCATCAAATCTGCACTGACTGCAACAAATATACCTTTGGCTTTTGCATCTGATACAAATTTTGCGTAATCTTTTATTTCGCCCTTGCAGTTCGGATATTGGAGAATTGCTCCGAAGAAAGTCTCGTCCAAAGTTGTGTCTTCGCTTGCAACAACCACCTCTATTCCTCGCGGCAAAGCTCTTGTCTTAATGACGTCTATTGATTGAGGGAAGAGGTCTTGACTTACGAAGAACTTGCATACATTATCTTTTTGTTGCTGACGGCTTCTCGAAGCGAAGAACATCAACATTGCTTCTGCACAAGCTGTTGCTTCGTCCAACAATGAAGCATTTGCAAGCGGCATTGCTGTCATTGAGCAGACCATTGTTTGGAAGGTAAAGAGAGTTTCCAAACGTCCTTGTGAGATTTCTGCCTGGTAAGGGGTGTATGAAGTGTACCAACCCGGGTTTTCCAAAATGTTTCTCTGCAAAACGGCAGGTACAATGGTATTGTAATAACCCTGACCGATATAAGAATTGTACATCTTGTTCTTTGCAGCCAACGATTTCAACATTGTGAAATACTCATACTCGTTCATGCCTTCCGGCAAGTCCAATGGCTGCTTGAAACGTATCTTTTCCGGAATTGTCTTGTCGATAAGTTCATCAAGAGTGCTTACTCCGATAACCTTCAACATCTTTTCAACCTCTGCGGGTTGCGGACCGTTGTGACGGCGTGCAAAATTGTTTGTTATCATTTTCCTATTACTATTATATTACTATTTCTTGATTTGCTATTGCCATGTTTTGAAAAGACAAAACACAGCTTCTTGTTTTTCATTCCACTATTTATATGAATTGTATTTGCAAATGCGACCCATCGGTTTGCGACTTTTCTCTCGGTGAGTGGCACAAGAGTAACCCACTGCGATAAGAAGAGGTATTCTCTTGCCTGCAGGAACGGATAAAATCTCTTTTACCTTCTTTTCGTCAAACCAACCAATCATGCAAGTGCCAAGTCCGAGTTCGGCAGCCTGCATACAGAAGTTGTTTGCTGCAATTCCTATGTCCAAGAGAGGATATTCCTTGTCCTTGATTACTGAACCGACCGATGCAGTCAGGTTTGCTTTTTCCAAAACCACAGCAACAATTACAGGTACTTGGCGAATAAAACCATTCATGCCCAAATTGGCTGTTGCCTTTCGCATTTTCTGCACAACCTCTTCGTCTTGTGCAACCACAAATGTCCAAGGTTGAGAGTTGCAAGCCGAAGGCGACAGACGCGCTGCCTCCAAACAAGCCTCCAATTTCTCTTTTTCCACCGCCTTGTCCTCATATTTGCGGTCGCTCTGGCGGCAAAGCAACAATTCTTTGAAGTTCATTTGTCTTGTATGTTTATTGTATTGAAGCCGAAGAAAGATTTGCATCGGCTTTTACTTTCTTTATCAAACCTTGCAACACAGTTCCCGGACCTACTTCCACAAATGTGTCGGCTCCGTCGGCAATCATGGCTTTTGAAATCTGAGTCCACTTCACCGGATAGGTAAGTTGTTTGATAAGATTTGCCTTAATTTCTTCCGGATTGGTCATTGGCAAAGCGTTTACGTTTTGATAAACCGGACAAACAGGAGTTTGAATAGCCGTTTTCTCTATCGCTTCTGCCAACTCTACTCTTGCAGGTTCCATGAGAGGGGAATGGAAAGCTCCGCCGACTTTTAGCGGCAATGCTCTCTTTGCTCCGGCTGCCTTCAATGCCTCACAAGCCTTATTGATGCCCTCCATGCTACCCGAAATCACCAACTGACCGGGGCAGTTGTAGTTTGCAGGAACGACAACTTCGTCAATCGTAGCACAAACTTCCTCAATTTTCTCATCAGACAAGCCTATTATTGCAGCCATTGTGCCGGGAGTTGCCTCGCAAGCCTTTTGCATTGCCTCGGCTCTGGCAGAGACCAAACGCAAACCATCTTCAAAACTCATGGCCTTTGCAGCCACCAAGGCAGAGAACTCTCCGAGCGAATGTCCTGCGACCATATCGGGTTTGAACTCTTCGCCCAAGGCGTGTGCAAGAATGACTGAGTGCAAGAAAATGGCAGGTTGGGTTACATTTGTCTGCTTTAATTGTTCGTCCGTGCCGGAAAACATGATATTTGTGATGTTAAAGCCGAGTATTTCGTCTGCTTTATCAAACATTGCCTTACATTCGGTGTTGGTGTCGTACAATTCTTTGCCCATTCCGACAAATTGCGCCCCCTGACCGGGGAATACGTATGCTTTTTTCATATCTTGGTTATTTATAAATGACTTGCAAATTTACGAAAAAAATCAACAAGAAAACCAAACGCCGTTTCGATATTGACAAAACGGCGTTTCATTTCGCTAAAACGCCGATTTATTTTGCTGAAACGGCGTTTGATTTTCTTGACAAAAAGGACTTATTTTTTTGAGATTATTATGTGTTTGTCTGCAGGGGAGATTTGGGCTTTTACATCGAAAAAGCGTTCTATGTTTTCGACGGAAAGAATGTCCGAAGTCTTACCTTGTGCAACCATTTTACCCTCTTGCATGAGCAGAACTTTGTTACAATACTGCATTGTCATATTTAATTCATGTAGAATGATAAGCACGGTAATTCCCTTGGCGTTAATCTCTTGCAAGAGCGACATTACCTCAAATTGATGGTGAATATCCAAGTTGCTTATCGGCTCGTCCAACATCAAAATAGGGGTTTGTTGAGCCAATGCCCTTGCAATTATTACCCTTTGGAACTCTCCGCCGCTCAAAGTCTTTGCATTGGAGTTACGAAGGTGCCATGTGCCTGTTTGTTTCATTGCCTGCTCCACTATTTCCAAGTCTTTCTCGCTGTCAAAATACAGAGGTTTTTGATAGGGAGTACGTCCCATCAAGACAAGTTGATGTGCCGAGAAGTCAAACATCAAGTCTGTGTGCTGTGGAACGAAAGCAACTTTTTTTGCAAGCTCTCTATAGCTGAATGAAGACAAGTCTTTTTGGTCTATCTTGATTTGTCCGCTTTGAAAGGCGAAGTTTCGCGTCAAGCATTTGAGTAAAGTGGTTTTCCCCGAGCCGTTATTGCCAATCAGGGCGGCAAA